>RCUU01000463.1_pt1 | contig 22483 bp, 22 predicted proteins | sample 2166211 | NCBI WGS metagenome assembly RCUU01 (sample SAMN09932620, study PRJNA488358) | compost metagenome | feature: garden; material: soil; isolation source: compost soil in phenylacetic acid-enriched culture | place: Germany: Experimental Botanical Garden Goettingen | collected 2016-01-27
TCGTCTGATAACGTTGGTGTGACCGGATATGAGGTGTATAACGGCAATCAATTGGCCACGACGGTGTCTGGGACGATGGCTACCCTCACAGGCCTCGCGCCTTCGACTACCTATACGTTTACCGTTAAGGCGAAGGATGCGGCTGGCAACAGCTCGGCGGCGAGCAGCGCAGTGACCGCAACGACGGATTCGACAGGTACGGGTCCGGCGACGTGGGCGCCTTATACCGCATACACCGTCAATCAACTCGTGACGTATAACGGCGTAACCTATAAAGTAATACAAGCCCACACTTCGCTGCCGGGCTGGGAACCGGATAAGGTGCCGGCTTTGTTTCAGGCACAATGAAGCCTTGAGCAGGACGAGAAAGGGAGAGATTTGATAGTTAAAATTTCGAATATCTGACATTGCGTGAACGCTTTCAATTTTTCTATTGACGCTAAGGAGAGCTTGAATTATTATAGTCACATAACCGAAAACCAAATGACTTTTGGCGTGTTACCGTTGATCTAGAATGGGCATGAGCCAAGGAAAGCAGTCCTACTTTATATAGGCTTCTTTTCTTGGCTCTTATTTTTTTGCGCCCGTTTCTCCTGGTCACTCGGGAACAGGCATAGAGTTCCCGTAAAGTTGCCAGAATATAGGAAGTCAGATAGGAGGAGAGTCACTTGTTTTCCAAATGGAGAAAGAAAAGCACCGAGAATCAAGTATTAGAGATCTTATCGCCGCTAACGGGAGAGGCCGTGGCGCTCACGCAAGTGCCAGACGAGGCATTCGCCGGAGGACATATGGGGCCGGGATTGGCCGTCGAGCCCACCGAAGGACGACTGGTGGCTCCGTTTGACGGCAAAATCGTTCATGTCATCAAGAGCAACCATGCCGTGATGATGGAGCATCCGTCTGGCTTGCAGTTTCTGTTCCATCTCGGCATCAATACGGTGTCGCTCAAAGGCGAGGGCTTTACGGCCCATGTCGCCGTGGGAGACAAGGTGAAAACGGGTCAGCTGCTGATCGAATTCGATCTCGCGAGCATTCGTGAGGCGGGGTATCCATTGATTTCCCCAATTATAGTAACAAACGCCGGAGAAGTGACGAACAGCGTGGAAACCCTCACCGGTCCTGTGACGGCAGGCGGAAACGTCATTTTGAAGGCGGTTTTACAATAAAATTTAGGTAGTAAGGAAAGGATGGTTTGTGCATGCTAGCTTTTCTCCAGAAAATCGGTAAGTCATTGATGCTGCCGGTTGCAACACTGCCTGCGGCGGCGATTCTGCTCAGGTTCGGCAGCATCGACTACATCAAGGATTTTCACCTGGGGGATGGGGTAGGGGGATTTCTCAACACGTATATCGCTCCGTTCCTGGCAGCAGGCGGGGGAACGATCTTCGACAATCTTCCGCTCATCTTTGCTGTCGGCGTAGCGATCGGTTTGGCCGGAGACGCGGTAGCCGCTTTGTCCGCTGTTATCGGTCATCTGATTTTGCTGAACGTGCTTGGTAGAGTACCCGGCATTTTCCCAGGACTCATGCAATCCGCCGATACCAAATTGGACATGGGCGTTCTTGGCGGGATTATCGTAGGTTGCATTTCGGCCTATCTTTACAAACGGTACCATAATATCAAGCTGCCGGATTGGTTAGGGTTCTTCGGCGGCAAACGTTTTGTTCCCATGGTTACCGCGATAACGATGGTTGTTGTCGGGTTGATTTTCGGCTTGATTTGGGGCCCGGTTCAAAACGCGCTGGATATCTTTGGCGACTGGGTTACCAGCTTGGGAGGTATCGGTTCGGCTATCCATATCGTCGCTAACCGCTTGTTGATTCCGTTTGGTCTGCACCATATCATCAACTCGATCGTATGGTTCCAAATCGGCGACTTTACTGATGCAGCCGGTCAAGTAGTTCATGGCGACCTGCATCGTTTCTTCGCAGGTGACAAAACAGCAGGTATGTTCATGACCGGCTTCTTCCCGATCATGATGTTTGGTCTTCCGGCCGCTGCCTTTGCGATTATTCATACGGCTAAACCGGAAAAACGCAAAATGGTTAGCTCCATTTTCTTGGGGGCCGCATTGGCTTCTTTCCTGACAGGGATCACGGAGCCGTTGGAGTTTGCCTTTATGTTCGTTGCTCCGCTGCTCTATGCCGTTCACGCTGTTCTGTCGGGGATCGCGGCTTATGTTACTTACGCGGTCGGCATGAAACTAGGCTTCGGTTTCTCTGCCGGTTTCATCGATTATGCGATCAACTATCAAATCTCGACCAAGCCGTTGCTGCTCATTCCGATTGGTCTAGTTACGGCAGTCGTTTACTATGTGATTTTCCGCTTTATGATCGTCAAGTTTAATTTGAAAACGCCAGGTCGTGAAGACGCAGAAGACATTGCCGAAGTGGTCGAGGAAGCCCCTGCCGGAACAGGTAAGGTAAGCAGCGACAACCGTTCGGCCAAAATCCTGGCCAACATTGGCGGACCGGATAACATTGAGTCCGTGGATGCGTGCATTACCCGCCTTCGCCTCGTCGTCAAGGACGATAAACAGGTCAACGATGCCGCTTTGAAACAGCTGGGCGCATCGGGTGTCATGAGACTCGGCAAAGGCGCAGTCCAAGTCGTTTTCGGACCACAATCCGAAGCGATCAAGGATGACATCAAAAAATTGCTGTAAGGCAACGCACGTTATACAAAGCAGGGCGGAATCGCACTTCCGCCTTGCTTTTTTATTTTACGGTTCAAACGGGAGAAAGGATTCAAAATTCTGTCTAAACCTTGTCAGCCGGGCCTCGACTTATGTAAAGTAAAGTCGATGGAAGACGGGCTAAAGGAGATTCTTTGATGTCTTACAAATTCACGAAATGGCTGATTTTGATCGTTCCGACGCTGGTTGTCGGGGTATGGGAGGTGGTGCGTCACCAGTTTCTCATGCCTTATGTGTCCATGGAGCTGGGTAATGTGTTAACACCGATCCTTTTATTCGCAGTGAGCATTACCTTGTTGTACCGCTGGTTTGCTTACCTGGAACGCATGCAGGAGGAACTGCAGCGGGAAAGGGCGCTGAAGGTTCGGCTGGAACAGCGGGAACAACTGGCACGGGAGCTTCATGACGGCATTGCGCAATCGTTGTTTTTGCTCTCTGTGAAAGTGGACCGGGCTGAACGCCGGCAGCCGGCGTCAAACGGAGCTTACGACTGGAATGAACTGCGCAAAACGATTCATGAAGTGAATCGTTATGTGCGCGAAGCCATATCTGACCTTCGAATTCCGTCGAATGTGAAGGAAGGCGAAACAGATGAAACTTCAATGTCGTCGCTCGTCCGCCGGATCGCCGCCGAGCAGCAACTCACTTTGCGTTTGGATTGGCATCTAGAGGAAACCCATTGGCTGCCGAAAGCGAAGATGGAGTTGTTATCCTGTGTGCGAGAAGCGGTTGTCAATGCAGCGAAGCATGCGAGGGTGCAAGATATCGAGATCACGTCATTGGGAGATCAACACAACTTCGTCATGAAAATCATCGATCATGGATGTGGTTTTACGCCGGAAGATGCTCAGAATGGCCGCTACGGTCTGCGAATTATGCGGGAGCGGGCGAACGAGATGGGTTGGGAATTGCTTGTCGCTTCCCGGCCGGGAAGAACAACGATCGAAATACGAGGAGGAGACGGTTGTGATGAAGGTCCGGGTACTGGTCGTTGACGATCACCCTCATGCGCGGGAAGCCATTGGGGAGATCTTGGCCGAGGATGAAACGTTCGAAATTGTGGCTTATGCGGAAAATGGAGATGAGGCGATGACCCAAACGGAGCGTTGGATGCCTGATTTGATCCTAATGGATATCCGTATGCCTGGAAAAGACGGTTTAGAGACAACCCGTGAGATCAAGCTACGCTACCCTTACGTGAAGATCGTCCTGATCACAGTGTCGGATGACGCCGCTCATCTGTTTGAAGCGCTGAAGCAGGGGGCTCAGGGGTATCTGCTCAAAAATCTGGAGCCCGGGACGTGGCTGGAGTATTTAAGAGCTATAGCCAGCGATGAAGCGCCTTTGTCCAGTGAGCTGGCCTTGCGTATTTTGCAGGAGTTTCCGGTGACCAAGAAGGAAAGCGGCGAACAACCTCCGTTAACATCCCGCGAACGGGAAATCCTTGGTTGGGTAGCCCAAGGCATGACCAATCGGGAGATCGCTGGGGTCCTGCACATTTCGGACCAGACCGTCAAAAACCATCTGAAAAACATCCTGCAGAAGCTGCATTTGGAGAATCGGGTTCAATTGACGCGATATGCTCTGGAGCAGGGATGGATCGATCGTCGAAGCTGATATTCCGTACGGATATACCAGGCGATGTTGTTGTGATGGAAATCACAAGGCATGATTGCTATCCGTTCTAAACTAGGATTAGTTCCTAGTTAAAGAAGGGGGAGAAGCGGATGAACCATCGTCTGAAGGCTGCGGTTTGCTTGCTAGGCGGAATGCTTCTGCTATCGGCGTGCACCGACGCCCCGGGGCGCTACATCGGCGGTTCAGAGCCGGCGACGGAAGCGAAAGGACCGGTGAAGTCGTTTACCGTCCATGCCAGCCCATCGGGATACGACACAACCGAAATCAAGGTCAAGCAGGGCGATACCGTGCGGATTACGCTGGAAAATACACAGGGGATGCATTCGCTAAAAATCAAAGGATACAATAAGGAAGTTCGGGGTGGCAAGACGATGACCTTCACGGCGGATCAAGCCGGGACCTTCGAGTATTCCTGCAACATCTCCTGCGGTAAGAATCATAAGGAAATGAAAGGTACCTTGATTGTAAAATAATAAGCTGACGGCTCATCACAAGATGAGGCCGCCAGCTTTTTTTGATTAGAGGATAAGGTCATGAGCTTAGTCCGTCCTCAAAAATACCCTAACTGCTCCTTCGCCGCCTCCGACATGTGTTCCGGTGACCAGCGCGGTTCCCACACGATATCGACCTCCGGATTCTGGATACCGAGCTGATCGCTGAGCACCCAGCGAACCCCGCCGACGATCGTATCATGCATCGGGCAACCTGGCGTTGTTAAGGTCATTTGGATGTATACTTGGCCTTCTTCTTCCCGAATATCGTAAACCAGCCCAAGATCAACGATATTGACTCCCAGCTCGGGATCATAAACTTCACGTAGACTTTCGCGGATTTGATCAATTCTACTCATGGATAGTACCTCCGTTTATATTGTCATTAATGAGCAAAAACCAGCGCAATCAATGCGATGTACGCCACCGAAACCATCGACAGCACGGCACCACCGGCGGCGATGACAACCTGCGACCCGAGGACCAGGCCGACGAGAACCGTTAAATTGGCGCATAGGATCAAGGTCAAGCCCAGATTCGCTTTCCGCTCATCAAGCAGATCGGCCAACAGCGGCGTTCCCGGGCGGCCGGCTTGTTTACCGTATTTGTGGGTCCACCACAGGAACGGCACGATCTTGGACATGTATCCAAGTACGGTGAACGAAACCCAGCAACCGAGATAGACCCAACCGACCGTGAGCACGGTACGGCTGTCCAGCAAGTGATCGGGGGATACGAGCGCCCGTATTGCAAACACTACGGCAAAAATCGCAAAGATTTGGCTCCCCGTTACCGTCCACTCAATGCCTGCGCCGGGGCTGCGCTTATGCCGTTTGCTGCGAATTTGCAGCAGATGGACGTTAAAGCTTAATACGGCCAAGACGATTAACAGCAGCGCAGCGACTTTGTAGCCTGTCGGCAATCCGAACAGGAAAGAGGTCGCTCCCAGCAAGACGCCCGCGTTCCAGAAACCTAGGACGACGTACTCTAGGCGGGTCGGATAATCATGGGACAAATAAAACATCGGTAATAACTTATAGCTGAATCCGGTAATCAAAAGCCCGAACCAGCCCAAAGTGCCCAGCCAGATGTGAGTGCCAAACAGATTTTCGTGCAAGTTGTTATAAAGACCGGTAGCGAAGTTAATCCCCATCGCCATACCGGATAAACCCGTGAGCAGCAGATACAGGACCGCGCAAGCCGTACTGATCGTGATCGCGTTCCACGTTCCGGCTCGCCGCAGCGTAGCGGCCATGTTCCAGACGAACAGGACGATGCCCGAGAACGCAACGGTCGCAAAACCGCCGATCCAATACGTATCGCCTTGAATGAAGCCAAACAGCAGTCCGAACAGCCCTACGGAAAACAGCGCGTAATGAATATACCCAAGACGCTCGCTGTATAAGTTGGACTGCAGAATCACATTAATCAATTGATAGACAGCCCCCATGGCCAGCATGGTCGCCCATCCCAGTACGAACAGATGGACCTGGAACCAGCCGGCCGGGCCTCGAATGTCATCACCGAGCCAGCCCGTGAGAGACATGAAAGAAGTGGCGTGAAACAGGACGAATCCGAAGATCCCCGTAACGATAAATAGAAAGGGCAAGCGGGACATGGCCGGCATCAGGTTCACCTCCTTAAGGTTTGCGGATTTGGACTTTAGCGGTTCCGTCCGGTTGTTCTTCTACCGTGTAGGTACAGCCCAAGCTGTTTAATTCTTCGATCAAAAATACCGGTACCCGATCATTATGAATGTGCACCTCGTCGCCCGGTTTGCAGCGATCCAAGGCGGCTAGCGTTCGCACCATCGGCTGCGGAGGTTCGAGTCCGCGGTTGTCGAGTTCAATGAGGTTGGAGGAGCGTTCGACCGACGCGTTCTGCGCCTTTGGGGCAACCTTAGCCTCATCGACGGTCTCCAACCAGGATTTATTTTTCTTATGGACAAACGTTGTTATCCAATGTTCCTTGTCGTGCATGACCGATTGGCCGACGAGCCCCTTCATCTTCAGAAAACCAAGCAATGGCGTGGGTTTGAAGGTGGCGTGCAATACGAAGATATCGTCTTTTCCCAGCGTTTTTACGGTGTCCATGATCAGCTGGAACGGCTCCATTTTACTCTTGAGCTGCTCCCGGACGTCCAATTCAACGATTTTGGCATCTTGTCGTTCCATTGAGCTTCACCTCTTTCATCAGATTGCAATCGGGTTATCGTTTCTTAATGGCTCATCGCCGGTGCTCCATTATCCTTGCCATCTCGAGTCACCCGCAGGATGGCGGTAGCCCCCAAATAAGCGTCGTTCAGTTGATGGGTTAAAATCGGATAATCACCTTCTTCTGTGACGGTAAACTCGACAACTGCACCTCCACCCGCCGGAAGCAGCACGGTTTGCATGCCGTACAGCTCGTTCTTTGGGTTACCATCCAGATAGACGTGATCAAAGGTGGTGCCGACCACATGGAAGGAAGATACATGGTTAGGGCCCACATTCACAACGTAAAGCCGAACCTTATCGCCAACCTTGGCGAGGAAGGGATGTTCTTTTAGCGTGTGGTCATCGCCGTTAAATACGACATATTCCGGATCGCCTTGTTGGAAAGCATCCATATCGTTCTCCGCGTACCATTCGCTTTGGACGATCGTATATTCCTGATCGATATCCGCATCCGTAGGGTAACCGTTCTTCGGTTCGACGATGATCATCCCATACATTCCGTTGGCTACGTGAAGCAGTACTGGACTTACTCCGCAATGGTACATGAACACGCCGGGTGTATCGGCAGGATAGGTAAACGTTCCTTGCTCGTCGGGCATCACCTCGACGAACTTCTGGCTGGGAGCGGCATGGACGGCGTGAAAATCCATCGAATGCGGCATATCAGGGTCTAAATTGTTGAGCGTAAATTCCAGTTGATCGCCTTGCTTTACGCGCAATACCGGGCCAGGTGCCGTGCCGTTAAACGTCCAGGCATTATAGGTGACGCCTTCCGAGATCTCAATGTCGGTTCGTTGAGCGGTCATCTCGATGTGTACGGTATTCCCCTCGCGATGGACGACCGGCTCGACTGGCGGATGATTGATATGCGGCGCTTCCTCATGAGGAGCGGCTTCACGGACTGGAGGCTCCTCTGAAGGGAACGCAAACCAGGCGGCTGCGATCATGACCAGACCGGACAAACCTAGTAAGGACCACTTCAGAATGTTCCGAGATTTCATGAGTCATTCCTCTTTCTGTCGTTTATGTGTAAGCCCATGGCATTCTTGTTTGATTAGTTTCATCGTACGATGGGTTTGGGAGTCGAATTGTGATATTAATCACTTGAAAGTTGTCGAAAATGTTGTCATAAATATTTAAATTCCGATGTGTTTGGTATTGTATTCGCCTGGAACATCAAGTAAGATGGGAGGTATATTCCAACCGAATATCGCGGAAATAGGTGTTCCGGCCTTGCTTGGCCGGAGCTTAAAAGGGAAGTCCGGTGCAATGCCGGCGCGGTCCCGCCACTGTAACGGAGGAGTCGGATGCATCGAATGCCACTGGTGATCAAGTCACCGGGAAGGCCGCATCCGGCGATGATGCCGAAGCCAGGAGACCTGCCTATTTCAACGGCACTGCTGTACCTACGGGAGATAGGGAGGTGTTAAAGATGCAAGCCATCGAACAAATGATCGAAGGTCCTCTTTAGCCTATGTTGCTATCGGGGACCTTTTTTGTGTTGCAAACTATGGGTGTCATCAAGCCAAACGATGAGGAGGAAATCAACTTGGGGAACATGAACATAGTTAGCGGAAATCTGGGATATCCCAGAATCGGCGGACAACGGGAATGGAAGAAGCAAATTGAAGCCTATTGGGCAGGGAAAATTACAGAGTTAGAGCTGCATGATCGATTGACGGAAATTCGGATGGGTCATCTTCGTTTACAGCGGGATCGGGGGATTGACGTGATCCCGGTCGGTGATTTTACCTATTACGACCACGTATTAGACACTGCGACGATGTTCGGACTGATACCGGAGCGGTTTGATTGGAACAGCGACAAATTGCCACTGGATCTATATTTCGCCATTGCTCGAGGGAACGACCAGGCGGCGGCTAGCGAGATGACGAAGTGGTTTAATACCAACTACCACTATATCGTGCCTGAACTGGGGTTCAGGGAACCGCAGGTGGTCGTCAATCGGCCGCTTATGGCTTATTTGGAAGCCAAACAGGAGCTGGGCATAGAAGGTAGACCCGTGGTGCTGGGGTTGTTCACCTTGTTGAAATTGTCTAAAGGGGAGACCGCAGGCCAAGTCGATGGCTGGATCGAAAAATTGCTGCCCCTATATGTACAGGTATTACGGGAGTTGGAAGCGGCTGGCGCCACATGGGTGCAAATGGACGAACCGGCTTTGGCCGTCTCTCTAACCGAAGAGGACGTTCGCCGGCTTGACTTGATTTATCGGACGATCGCCCGGGAAGTCCCTGATCTGCGGATTATGCTGCAAACGTATTTCGATGCCGTAGAAAGGTACGATTCGCTTGCAGATCTGCCGGTGCATGGCTTGGGACTGGATTTCGTGCACGGCCGGGACGGGAACCTGGAGGCACTGCGTCGGTACGGATTCCCTGCAGGCAAGACACTTGGTGCAGGGCTTATCGATGGACGGAATATTTGGCGTACAGATTTGGACGAAACGCTTAGCCTGTTGAAACAGATTTCCATTTTAGCCGGAGAACCGGAACTGATTGTGCAGCCTTCCTGCAGCTTGCAGCACGTCCCGGTATCCGTGGCGGGCGAAGAGCGCTTATCCCCGGTGTTACGCGAGGCGCTGGCGTTTGCCGAGCAGAAACTGGAGGAGCTAACGAGCTTGTGCAAGGCGGCAAGCAGTGAGGGACCCGAACCGGTGCAGTTCGTGGAGAACCGCCGTGCGCTGGCCGCACTCGCCGCAGATCCGGCCCGGAGCCGTGTTGCGGTGCGGGCGGCGGCGGTGCAGGCTGCTGTAGCCCCGGCGGAGCGAACTAGCGAGTTTGCACAGCGGCGGCTTAAACAGCAGGCGAAGTGGCGGCTTCCGTTCCTGCCCACAACGACGATTGGCAGTTTCCCGCAGACCGCCGAGGTTCGGGCTGCCCGGCAGAAATGGCGGAAAGGCGAGTGGAACCAGGATAGATATGAGGAGTTTATCCGAACGGAAGTCCGCAAATGGGTCGAGATCCAGGAGGAACTTGGGCTTGATGTGTTGGTCCACGGCGAGTTTGAACGCACTGATATGGTGGAATTTTTCGGTGAGAAGCTACCGGGCTTTGCATTTACGCAGGGGGGCTGGGTTCAGTCTTACGGTACGCGTTGCGTCAAGCCGCCTGTGATCTACGGGGATGTCGAGTTCGCCGAGCCGATGACCGTCAAGGAAACCGCCTATGCCCAAAGCCTGACGGCTAAGCCGGTTAAAGGGATGCTAACGGGACCGATCACGATCTTGAACTGGTCATTTGTTCGAAGCGATCTATCCCGGGAGCAGGTCGCCTATCAAATTGCTTTAGCCTTACGTAAGGAGGTCGAAGCGTTAGAGCAGGCCGGTATCGGGATGATCCAGGTGGACGAGCCCGCCTTGCGCGAAGGTCTCCCCCTCAAGAGGAAGGATTGGTCGAACTATTTGGACTGGGCGGTAAAAGCGTTCCGGGTGACTACCTCCTCGGTCTTGGATGCAACGCAAATTCATACGCATATGTGCTACTGCGAATTTGAAGATATCCTGGAGGAGATCCGAGCGTTGGACGCCGATGTCATTTCGATCGAAACCTCACGCAGCCATGGCGAGTTGATTCACAGCTTTGAGAAGCAGACGTACCCGCTCGGGATTGGCCTTGGCGTTTACGACATCCATAGCCCGCGTGTACCAACCGAAGCCGAGATGGTCTCTTTGATCGAGCGCGCGCTTCAAGTGCTGGACCCGGGATTGTTTTGGATCAACCCAGATTGCGGATTAAAAACCAGAGGGCAAGAGGAGACCGTCGCCTCCCTGCGGCAAATGACAGCGGCTGCTGAACAGGTTCGCAAAAAATACAAGCAACTGTAATTGACAAATGATTAGTTACCCTTTATCATAACTATTGTTCGATTAGTTACAGTTTATTTTAAAGTAACTATGAAAAAGAAAGAAGATAACAATAGAGAACATGAATAGTGGAGGGAAACTAGATATGTCTAAAGTTTTATTCGTGAAAGCCAATAATCGCCCGGCGGATCAATCCGCCACTGTGAAGCTGTACGAAAGCTTCCTGCAAACCTACAAAGAAACGCATCCCTCGGATGTCGTTACTGAGTTAAACCTGTTCGAGGTTAACCTGCCGTATTATGACCTAGATATGTTGAACGGGCTGTTCAAAGTCGGCAAAGGAATGCCAACTACGCCAGAGGAGCAACAAGCCGCCGAAGTGGCCAATGCTTACTTGGAGCAGTTCTTGCAAGCCGATAAAGTCGTGTTTGCGTTCCCGCTGTGGAACTTCACCATTCCGGCGCAGCTGTTGTCGTACCTGTTCTACCTGAACCAAGCCGGCAAAACGTTCAAATACACCGAACAAGGTCCGGTTGGCCTGGTTGGCGATAAGAAGGTCGCTTTGCTGCAAGCACGCGGCGGCGTTTATTCCGAAGGTCCAATGACCGCGCTGGAAATGTCCCTGAACTATGTGAAGAACACGCTGGCCTTCTGGGGGATTAACGATCCGGAAGCCGTAGTTGTAGAGGGACACAACCAATTCCCGGACCGTGCCGAGGAAATCATTCAGGACGGTGTAAAACGCGCAGCCGAGCTGGCAGCGAAGTTCTAATTCCACGATCTTGCCTAAAAAGAAGTCTGAGCCGTATCATTGACGGTTCAGGCTTTTTTTGCGTTTCATTGTCCGCCTAGGCGGAATTAATCCATTTGCGCCAGCTTACCGAATACAATTATACTCACCTTATATAATTGAAGGAGTTGCGACGCATCATGTACAACGAATTGGAAATGGTTTTAAAGTTATGTTTGGCCCTATTGTTTGGTTTGTTTATCGGAATCGACCGGCAATTGAAACAGAAACCGCTGGGGATCAAAACGAGTATGGTCATCTGTATCGCCAGTTGCCTGGTGACGATCGTATCGATTGAAGCCTTCGCCAAATTCGCCGGACCGGATCATCCGAACATGGACCCCATGCGGCTGGCCGCGCAAATCGTCAGCGGGATTGGTTTCCTGGGGGCTGGAGCGATTCTGCGCCGGAGCAATGAGGGGATTTCCGGCCTCACCTCTGCGGCGATGATTTGGGCTGCATCGGGAATCGGGATCGCTATCGGGACCGGATTTTATCTGGAAGCCGGGCTAACGGTCATTTTGCTGATCCTCTCGGTGAATTTCGTCCCCTACGTTATTAAATGGATTGGACCCTATAAACTGAACCAACGCGACGTATCCATCAAAATTGTCATGGAGGATCATGGAAACGTGACGGAGTTGATCCGCATTATCGAGCGTAAGGACAACAAGGGGCGGAAGGCCAAAGCGAACCAACACCGAATCCGACGTCTGAAAATCAAGGATCTGGAGGAAGGCCGTCAACGGGTGGATATGGTGATTACCGCATCGGAGAAGGAGTATACGACGGAGCTTTATCATTTTCTGCGTACGATCGACCATGTCATCAGCGTTGAAGTGGAAAATCTATAGTCTCTTTGCACGTTTGGTTTAACTTCAGTTTACATTCCCATTGTAGTCTTTTCCTAGAGCCAGCGTTTTCGGCTCATCTTGCCTCAGATAGAGATAGAAGGGAAGAGAATCTCATGCCAAGGAATAACGCTAAATCGATGGATACGGATCGTACGGTGAACAACGGAGGGGTGGGCTCCAAAGCTTTTTTTCGTCTTCTTCGGGAAACGAAGCCCCCTCTGCGTCTGTTTGCCGTGGCGATCGTGCTCAGCTTGCTGTCGACGCTGGTCAGCCTCGTGATCCCGATGTTCACGAAGAATCTCGTCGACGGCTTTTCGCTGTCTTCGATCAGCGGTTTGCAGATCGTCTGGATCGGCGTCGCTTTCATCGGGATGTCCGTCGCTTCAGGCTTATCGATATTTCTGTTGAATTATACGGGACAGCGAATGGTCGCCGGTCTCCGGGATCGCTTATGGAAGAAAATGCTTCGCTTGCCGGTATCCTACTTCGACAATAACCGGACCGGGGAGTCGGTCAGCCGGATGACCAACGACACCGGGATCATCAAAGCGTTGATCTCCGAGCAGGTTGCCGGCTTTTTCAGCGGAATCATCTCCATCCTCGGCGCGGTGGCCGTCCTGTTCTATTTGAACTGGAAAATGACTCTAATCATGTTTGCGGTGATTCCTTTGGCCGCTTTGATCCTCGTGCCGTTAGGTCGAACAATGTATAAAATTTCGCTCGCCATGCAAGACGAAACGGCCTCTTTTACGGCGGTTTTGAGTCAGGTCCTATCGGAAATTCGGCTGGTTAAGTCTTCTAACGCGGAGCGGAAGGAGTACGAAAGCGGTAGCCAGGCGATCGGAAAGCTGCTCTCCTTTGGGGTGCGCGAAGGCAAAGTCATGGCTTGGATTAGCCCGTTCATGGCCTTCGTTATGATGATGCTGCTTGTCGTAGTGATCGGCTACGGCGGGATGCAGGTCGCAAGCGGCGGGTTGTCAGCCGGGGAATTGGTGGCGTTTATTTTGTATCTTGTGCAGATCGTCATGCCGATGACGCAGCTCACGACATTCTTCACTCAACTGCAGAAAGCGAAAGGGGCGACCGAGCGGATTCTCCAAACGCTGGACGCGGAGGAGGAGCCTTTCGGGGAAGGGCAAGAGATCACGAAGGCAGATCGGCCATTGATCGTGGACGGGATTACCTTCGGGTATAAGCCGGACGAGCCGGTGCTCCAGGAGGTTTCTTTTACGATGGAGCCGGGGACGGTAACCGCGGTGGTTGGCCCCAGCGGTGGCGGGAAAACGACGTTATTCTCCCTGCTGGAGCGGTTTTATGTGCCGCAGCAGGGCACCATCCGACTGGGAGAAGAATCGATCGATTCATTTACACTTCGCTCCTGGCGCGGCATGATCGGGTACGTCTCACAAGAAAGCCCGATTATCGCCGGAACGATCCGTGAGAATCTTTGCTACGGCATCGAGCGTGAAATTAGCGAAGCGGAAGTACAACAGGCGGCGAAGATGGCTTATGCCGACGGCTTTATCGCCGAGCTGCCGAAGGGGTTCGATACCGATGTCGGTGAACGCGGGGTCAAGCTGTCCGGCGGGCAACGGCAGCGGATCGCGATCGCGCGGGCACTGCTGCGCGACCCGAAGATCCTCATGCTGGATGAAGCCACCTCCAGCCTGGACAGCCGCTCAGAATTCGTCGTGCAGAAGGCGCTCAAAAACCTGATGCAAGGCCGGACGACGATCGTGATCGCTCACCGGCTGTCCACGGTCGTAGGGGCGGACCAGCTGATTTTTATCGAAAAAGGGAAAGTGACAGGAAGGGGAACACACGACCAACTGCTGCACCAACACGCCATGTATCGTGAGTTTGCCTCGCAGCAGCTGCAAATCGCCGCAAGCGCCGAAGGGACGGAGGAGTTCACGAACGAGGAAGAAGGGAAGGACCATGGTTAAAATTCTCGTCGTTGACGACGACCCGCATATTCGGGAGCTGGTTCGTCTATTCCTGGAGGAAGCGGGGATGGATCAGATCAAGGAGGCGGGGAACGGCCGCGAGGCGTTAGCTCTGGTGGAATCGGAAAGGATCGACCTGGTGATCCTGGACATCATGATGCCGGAGATGGACGGCTGGGAGTTATGTCGTGAGCTGCGCCGGGATTATGAGATGCCGCTGCTTATGCTGACAGCTAAAGGAGAAACCCGCCAAGTGGTTAAGGGCTTTGAGCTGGGTACGGACGATTATCTCGTCAAACCATTCGAACCGGCAGAGCTCATCGCTCGGGTGAAGGCGCTGCTTAAGCGTTATCAGGTGTCGATATCTCAGACCGTAACGATCGGTTCGCTGCGAATGAATCGCAAGACGTTTGAGGCAGATCGCGGCGAAGATCGAATTACGCTGCCGCTCAAAGAATTCGAGCTGCTGTTTAAGCTTGGCAGTCATGCGGGGCGCACTCTCACCCGAGAGCAGTTGATCGAGGAAATTTGGGGGTATGATTTCGAGGGGAATGAACGCACGCTCGACGTGCATATCAATCGTCTCCGTGAACGGTTCTCTGAGGAGAGCTTCGGATTCAAGATCCGCACGATTCGTGGACTTGGCTACCGTCTGGAGGTGGGTGAACGTTGACCGGGTTGAAGCGGGTTGGTGAGGTCCTGCTCCGCATTTTGCAAGTCCTTCTTGTCATCGGCATCCTGGGTTTATGCTGGACGGTGGTAGCCTGGTCCACCCGGGTGCTTTACCGTTACTGGGAACCGCCTTTTTCCGCGTACGTAATCGATCTATTAAACGTCGTCTTTGGCGCGGTGTTCTTTGGTCTGCTGATCTCTTTGATCAGCTTTGCGTTCCGGCATAAGCAACTCTTGAAGCTTAACCTGATCATCGATGCGATTCGCCGAATCTCCAAAGGAGATTTCTCGGTTCGGATCGATGGTTTCGAGCGGATGAGAGAGTTCGAAACCATCGTGAACAGCATTAACGAAATGGCTGGAGCCCTGGGGCAAATGGAAACGATGCGACAGGATTTCATCTCTAATGTGTCGCATGAGATCCAGTCTCCGCTGACTTCGATTCGCGGATTTGCCAGAGCTTTGCGTAGGCCGGATCTGTCTCCAGAGAAACGTAACCATTACCTGGAGATCATCGAATCGGAAAGCCGCCGCTTATCGCAAATGAGCGACAATTTGCTGAAGCTATCCTCCCTCGAGGCAGACCGGGGTTCGTTGCAGACGAACCGGTTTCGGCTCGATCGCCAGCTGCAAAACGTGGTGCTGGCCTGCGAACCCCAGTGGCTTGCCAAGAACATTCAAATTCAGTTGGATGTCAGCAAGCTTGAGGTCGAAGGGGCCGAAGACCTGCTAAGCCAGGTGTGGATGAATTTGCTGCACAATGGTATCAAGTTTACGCCGGAGGGCGGGGAGATTGGAGTTTCCTTGATGACCCAAGAGGACAAGGCAGTGGTCACCGTGACGGATAACGGGATTGGCATATCCGAGCCGGATTTGGTCCATATCTTCGAGCGTTTCTACAAAGCGGATAAATCCCGCACACGCAGCAGTGGGGGCAGCGGGCTAGGCCTTTCCATCGTCAAGAAAATTGTGGACATCCATGAAGGGGAGATTACCGTCGTCTCCGAGAGAGGAAAAGGCTCGAGTTTCAGGGTCGCCATCCCTTTCCGCTGGAAACCATAACCGGGGGAAATTGTAACCTTTTATTTGTATCTGGGGGCAACAGACATGGTATGATGTTACTGTGCTCGTGTCTAACCAGCTCAAATAAAGGATGATTGGATCAATGAGTAAACGAATTTTGATTGTCGATGATGATGAAAAAATCGCAAAACTGATCGAGATATATCTAACGAATGAAGGTTATGACGTATTGAAGGCGGAGGACGGCTTACGGGCGCTGGAGATCACCGAGCAGGATGAGGTTGATCTGGTGATTCTGGACGTCATGCTTCCCGGTCTCGATGGCATCTCCGTCTGTATGAAGATTCGTGAATCGCAGACTACGCCGATCCTCATGTTAAGCGCGAGGGACGGCGATATGGATAAAATTACCGGGCTGATGACCGGAGCGGATGATTATATGGTGAAGCCGTTTAATCCGTTGGAGCTGGTCGCTCGCGTGAAATCGCTGCTTCGCCGCTCCTCCTACACCGCGCAGCCGCAGGTTTCGCCGCAGACGTCGCAAGAGCATATCATCAAGATCGCCTCGCTTTCGATTGATAAAGAGACGCATACCGCGACGGTGGATGGCAATCCGCTGAAGTTGACGCCCATCGAATTCGGCATTCTGTATTTGCTGGCCAGCCATCCCGGGCGGGTGTTTGGTTCCGAGGAGATCTTCGAGCTGATCTGGAAGGATAAATATCTGGATAGCAGCAATTCCGTAACGGTGCATATCAGCCGTCTCCGGGATAAGCTGGAGAAGGAAATGGACGGGGAGAAGCTGATTCGTACCGTATGGGGGGTCGGCTACAAACTTGAAAGCTAGCCTGCGTTTTCTAGCCTGGTTGTTTTGGACGATCGTCGCTTCGTTAATCTCGCTGTTCCTGCTCATTTTGCTGGCGCGTTTGTTCTTTTTCTTCTTCCCGAGCATGACGGTATACAACGTCGTCCTTTGGATTAACAGGAACATCGGTTTCCCGGAAGCTTATTATTTGACGGGCGTGCCGATTCTCATGTTGTTTTCATTGTATTTTTACCGCCGCAGCATTCGCCGTCATGAGAAGAAGTACCTGGAGCTGCTGATTGAGGAAGTACATAAAATCGAAGCCGGTTCCGTGCGGAAAATTCCCGTGGAGAACGTCGGGCAGCTTGGGCAGCTCGCCACCGACATCAATCGTATGGTTGATCGGCTAGTCACTTCGATCGAGGACGAGCGACGGGCGGAACAAACGAAAAACGAACTGATCACGAACGTTTCTCATGATTTGCGTACCCCGCTCACCTCCATTACTGGTTATTTGGGGCTGATCGAAGAGGACCGTTATCGCGACGAGGTCGAGCTGCGTTATTACGTCAGCATGGCCTATGAGGAATCGCTTCGATTGAAGCAGCTCCTGCAGGACTTGTTCGAGTACACCCGCATGCAGAATAAAGAGATGAAGCTGCAGCTTACGCGTATTAATCTCGTGGAAATGCTCCATCAAATGGCCGCTCATTTCGGCTGGCAGCTGCAGGAGAACGGAATGGAATGCCGGTTGTACCTGCAAGGGACGCTGTACGTTCAAGCAGACGGGGACAAGCTTCGCCGGGTTTACGAGAATCTGATTACCAATGCCATTCGGTACGGGCACGACGGTAAGTATTTGGACATCCGAGGTTGGCAGGAGGACGATGAGATCGTTACGGAGGTCGTCAATTACGGCGATCCGATCCCAACAGCGGACTTACCGCATCTCTTCGACCGTTTCTACCGCGTAGAGAAGTCGCGTGCTTCCCATACGGGCGGCTCCGGCATCGGTCTTGCGATCGCTAAGCATATCGTGGATCTGCATCAAGGTACGATATCCGCAGACAGTAACGAATACCGCACGGCTTTTACGGTCCGTTTACACCGAGACAGCGCGAAAAATTCATCTGGATTTACTCCATGACGCCGTAAGGCGTCTTTTTGTTTAACGAAAACGCAGTAAATTCTTAAGGAAAACTTAACAATTTCTTAGACGGGACGCAAACTCTATTCGGCATAATGGACGAAGCGAGGCAAAGATCATGCTAAAAGATCAAGATAAAAGAGAAAGAGAGCCTTGCCCTGAAAGCTGGGAGAGAAAGTGAGGAATCAACCAATGAAGACTCGTTCTATGGATTTACTTTACCGCGAATATAAAAATGACGTATTTCGATATTTGTATAGCATGTGCCGTAATTCGCATGTTGCCGAGGATTTGATGCAGGAGACCTTTTGCCGGGCGCTGATGCATCTTCACGAGGCGGATGGGAAGAGGGCCAAGGCATGGCTGCTTCGGGTTGCCCACAATGCCTATATCGATTTGTTGCGCAAGGAAAGCCGGTCGTCTACTTACGAAAATGAATTCTTTCACCGCTATCCGAGCGAGGATACGCCGGAAAAATCCGTGCTCGGCGAGGAGAACCGTCGGGAGCTTTATGCGCAATTGTCCTTGCTGCAGCCTAATCAGCAGCATGCGGTGCTGCTTTACGATGTGCATGGATTCTCTTATCAGGAATCGGCGGATCTCATGGGCATCTCGTTATCCCATTTCAAAATCGTGTTGTACCGCGCCAGACAAAAGTTGCGCCGGTCCCGCGAAACAGCCTGATACTCCTTATATCGATCCTCAAGAGGCTGCCTTCGGGCAGTCTTTTGCTTTTGTTCCCTGTTCATTTAGGCCCTTTTGATGTAGGATATTACCAGAAATCGCCTTTCATGAAGGAGGACTTATCCAATGACTACTTTGCCTAATCATTTGCAAGATACCGTTACGTTAAACAACGGAGTCCAAATGCCTTGGCTGGGGCTCGGCGTCTTTAAGGCCAAAGAAGGCGATGAAGTGGTGCAAGCCGTCAAGTCGGCCATCCGCCATGGATACCGCAGTATTGACACCGCTTCCGCTTATCGCAATGAAGAGGGAGTGGGCCAAGCCGTCCAGAGTGCACTGCAGGAGAATAGCCTCCGAAGGGAAGATGTGTTTATCACGTCGAAGGTCTGGAACTCGGAGCAGGGGTACGAAACGACGTTGAAGTCTTTTGACGACAGCCTAAAGCGCTTGGGTCTTGAGTATTTGGATTTATTTCTGGTACATTGGCCGGTGAAGGGGAAATATAAGGAGACATGGCGGGCGCTGGAACAAGTGTACGCAGAAGGCAAGGTGCGAGCAATTGGCGTCAGCAATTTCCAAATTCATCATTTGGAGGACCTGCTGTCCGAAGCGAAGGTCGTGCCGGTGGTCAATCAAGTGGAGTTCCATCCCTACTTGACTCAAAAGGATCTGCTGAGCTATTGCCGGGATAAAGGCATTCAATTGGAAGCCTGGTCGCCGCTCGGTCAAGGCCATTTGTTGGAGCATGCAACCTTGCAAGGCATCGCCGCGAAGGTTGGAAAAACCGTGGCCCAGGTCATTTTGCGTTGGGATTTGCAACTGGGTGTGGTCACCATTCCGAAATCGGTGCGTGAAGCTCGGATCCTCGAAAATGCCGATGTATTTGGTTTCGAACTGAGTACGGAGGATATCCTGGCGATTGACGGGTTAAACCGCAATCAGCGCTTCGGGTCGGACCCGGATACAAACATTCCCAAATAACCAATTAAACCATTTCAATTCAGATGAAGTGAGGTCAAGATGAACCAGACAACTGCCGTCAAAGCGGCAAATCCCGCATTCACGGTGTACCCGATTCTATTCGCAATCAGCACCGTGCATTTGTTGAACGACACGATGCAATCGGCAATTCCCGCCTTGTTTCCGGTCTTGCGCGAATCACTTCTCTTATCCTACGGGCAAATCGGCTGGATTTCGTTCGCCATGAATATGACGGCGTCCTTGTTTCAGCCTTTGGTGGGCTTGTACTCGGATGTCCGGCCCCGGCCGTACATCCTGCCGCTGGGGGTTTGCTTTACGCTGGCGGGCATCGTCATGCTGGCGTTTGCCCCAAGCTATGCGTTCATCCTGCTCGCGGTCACCTCGATCGGGCTGGGATCGTCGGTATTCCATCCCGAGTCTTCGCGCGTAGCTTATTTGGCGGCGGGTTCGAGACGAGGACTGGCGCAATCCATATTTCAGGTCGGCGGGAACCTCGGCGCTTCCTTAGGTCCCATCATGTCCGCTTTGATCTTTATCCCTTTGGGTCAGACTAGCGTAGCCTGGTTCGCCCTGGCGGCGGTCGCCGCGATCGTCATCCAGTTTTACGTGGCAAGATGGTATGGCGGGCAAGATCTGAAGCCACGCAAGCCTCGTGCTGTCGGATCTGCGGCTACTGGCGGCGAAGTTGCCCAGCCGAAGAGCCGGCTTAGCCGGGGGAAGGTCATGCTGGCCATCACCGTGCTGGTTCTACTTCTGTTCTCCAAGAACGTGTATTCGATCAGCATCTCGACGTTTTATTCGTTTTTCCTGATGGATCATTATGGGGTAGCCAAGGATACCGCTCAGTGGTATATCTTCGCTTTCTTGGCTGCAGCGGCAGTCGGTACGTTCTTCGGTGGACCGATGGCGGACCGCTATGGTCGGCGTAACATCATTTGGGTGTCCATTCTCGGGACCGCGCCGTTTTCGCTGTTGCTGCCCTATGCCAATTTGTTCTGGTCAGGCGTGCTGGTCGTGATCGCCGGCTTTATCATGTCCTCGGCGTTCTCGATCATCGTCGTGTATGCGCAGGAATTGTTGCCGGGGAAGGTAGGACTCGTCTCAGGCTTGTTCTTCGGTTTATCGTTTGGTCTTGGCGGCTTGGGTTCCGCCGTGCTTGGCAATTTTGCCGACCAAGCGGGCATCCTGTTCATCATGCAGGTCTGCTCCTTGCTGCCGTTAATCGGTCTGCTCGCCGTACTGCTGCCGAAGGATGAGGCTTTAAAGCAACAGGAGGCGACAAGCTGATGTTGCCGGGAATCGCTGATGCGGAGGGGTTGTGTGGGGCAATCCGCCAACAGACCGAAATGATGGCCGATTTGCGTCTCGTTGCCGAGTTGGGACTTCCCCAAGGCTGCATTGCCGCCGGCTATATCCGAAACTTTGTCTGGGATGTGCTGCATGGCTATACCGTTCGGACGCCGCTGCAAGATGCGGATGTTCTCTACTTTGATCCGTTGTGTTTGGATGAAGAGGCGGAGAAAGCCTATGATGCAAAGTTACGCGAACGCAACCCGCGGCTGAATTGGTCGGCGAAAAATCAGGCGCGCATGCATTTGCGCAATGGTGCGGCGCCATACCTCTCGGTCGAGGACGCGATGAAGCGCTGGCCCGAAACGGCGACAGCGGTGGGCGCTCGCTTAGACGCTGAGGGAGAGGTCGAGATCATTGCGCCTTTGGGTTTGGCTGACCTCTTGTCGCTTCAAGTCCGGCAGGGCCCATATTTCCATGATGACGCTGTGTTCTGGCAGCGTGTTAATGGCAAGGCTTGGCTCAACCGCTGGCCGCGGTTGGTGCTGGTCGAGGAGGAGGACAGGGGGAGGGTCGACACGTCGCAAATGCGATGATCGGGAACCTTCGTCCTGTTCTAACGGACTCAGGTGACGTTAAATTGAGTCAGAATGCTTGAAATGGATGAGTAACGGACTCCAGAGACCTTATATTCCAGGATTTGCTCCTAACTGAGACAAATCAGGATGAATAACGTCATTGGGGTCCGTTAGATTTTTTACACGTACGAAATGGTTCGAATAAGGTCTATGAGGTCCGTTAGGATTTCAAGTGCAGTCACTCCCACCCACAAAACTTCCTGCTACCCTCCCGCATTTCGTGGTAAAATTTGATTGTTGGTTTTGATCCATACATAGGGAGAGTAGGATACATGAAGAGCTCGAGAGGTTATTTCTATTATTTCGTCTGGATGATCGGAGCGCTGGTGCTGATGTATTACGGAAATCAGTTCACCGACATGATGAATCACAAGACACAAACTCTTTATAAAATCGAATACGGCTTGATCGGCAAAATCGTGTACGGGTTGGCGTTTGGATTGTACTTAAGTTTCCTGAACGGCTTCCCGAACCGGCGGAAGTTCCATCGCCCGCTGTTTGCGTTTGTATTTGTGCCCAGCTTCCTGCTGCTGATTTATCCGATCATCACGATCTACGTCAAACAGATTTATATTGTGGGTTATTTCGAGATTGTGAGAGATCCGCAGTTCTTTTTCTTCGGGATGTTAAGCGCCTTGTCCTTGATGAAAAGCACGTTTACGACCCGATAACGCGAAACTGTCGGTGATGGAGGAGGAATAGGGATGGCAAAAATATTAGTGTTAGGCGGCTCGCGTTATTTCGGCAAAAGACTCGTCAATCGGCTGGCGGAATCCGGCCGACATGATGT
>RCUU01000466.1_pt1 | contig 22391 bp, 13 predicted proteins | sample 2166211 | NCBI WGS metagenome assembly RCUU01 (sample SAMN09932620, study PRJNA488358) | compost metagenome | feature: garden; material: soil; isolation source: compost soil in phenylacetic acid-enriched culture | place: Germany: Experimental Botanical Garden Goettingen | collected 2016-01-27
CTGCACGGCCTCATGAAAGGCCGGCAGCCAGCCTGGAAGCCCGCTCCCGGAAGCCCGCTCCAGCAGGCAGATACGCAGCCGGTCATCCGATTTATAGACCAGGGCCAGATCGTCCCTCAGGATTTCATGCAGGATATTCTCAATGCTGAACAGGAGCAGCTCCGCATTGCCGTGAAAGTGGGTCCGGGCCGCCTCCTGAAAATGGCGGAACATCATCACCACCAGCCGGAAGCTCCCCGGTCCCCCCGATATCTTCAGCTCGGCCAGCTGCTGGTCCATGTCTGACGGGTTCATGATCCGCCGGCTGGTTACATTCTGCAGAAAGACGCCCCGCTTCAGCTTCAGCAGATCCCGGGCCTCCTTCTTCTGCTGCTGCAGGTTCTTATAGCTGCGGCTGAGCTCAGCCGCCTTAATCACAGCACTCCGCAGATCGGTGAGGGCTACCGGCTTCAGCAGATACTCGCAGGCCTGATACCGGATGGCAGCCCTCAAGTATTCGAACTGCGAGTATCCGCTGATGACGATCACCCGGATATCGCTGTACCGGGCATGAAGACTCTCCAGAAAATGCAGGCCATCCATGACCGGCATATTCATATCCGTTACCACAATATGCGGCTTGTTCACCTCGATCAGCTTCAGCGCCTCTTCCCCGTGCTTGGCTTCGGCAATCACTTCCACATCCAGCGACAGCTCGCCGATCATCTTGCTGATAGCCCGGCGTCCCCACAGTTCATCATCCACAACCATCACCTTATACATTTCCAGCCCCCCCTTGTTTGTATGGAATCCGGATACAGACCCGGGTTCCTTCGCCATTCCTGCTGTCCAGGGTCAGGCCGTAAGCCGGCCCGTAGTATAAACGGATCCGCTCATGTACATTCTTCAGACCGATGGATATGCCCGAGAAGACCTCCATCGACGGATGCGCCAGGGCGGACTTCAGCGCGGCCAGCTTCTCCGGGTCCATTCCCGCCCCGTTATCCCCGATCGTAATCAGGATATCGCCAGCCTCCCGTGAGGCCGATACTCCGATACGCAGCCGCTGGTGGTCGTTACTGCCTAATGCATGCACGATGGTATTCTCCAGAATCGGCTGCAGCACGAACCGGATAATGGAGCAGTCCATCAGCTCCGGCTGGACCTCAAACTGTGTCTGCAGCGATTCTTCGAACCGGAGCTGCTGAATGTACAGATAATTGTTGAGGTGGGCCAGCTCCGCCCCGATCGTCGACTCCATATTGCCTTCATAGAAGCTGTACCGGAACATGTCACCGAGCGCCCGGCACATCTCATGTATTTCGTAATCGCCGATCAGCACCGCTTTTCCGCCGATCGTCTGCAGGGTGTTATAGAGAAAATGCGGATTGATCTGCATCTGCAGGGCCAGAAACTGCGCCTCCTTGTTCCGCAGCTGCATTTTATATTCGGTCTCGATCAGTTCCTGGATTTTGCGGGTCATGAAATTGAAATTCGCGGTCAGCTCCGACAGGTCATCATGCCAGCGGTTAGGCTTCAGGGTAGTATTGAAATTTCCGTTGCGCACAGACCGCATCGCTTTGCCGAGGAACTGGATCGGCCGGGTGATGAACTGCTGGGCCAGCAGGGAAAAGACCGCGATAACCAGCATCACCAGAAGGAAGACGATGACCGTAATCCTCAGAGTATTCCTGCGGTTATGGGCAAGCTCCGTACTGGGATAAATAATGCTCAGCCCGATATTGGAATGATCGAGGAAGGAGGTGCTCGTCAGCAGATTGCGGCTCTCCGCGAAATGCAGCTCGTGCGCATCGCTGTCAATCAGCGGAACGGGGCGCACAAACGGCTGAATCTCATCTGCATACGTATCATTCGTGCGGTAGAACTGCTCCTTATGCTCATTCTGCAAGACAATGACATTCGGCGGAGAGTTATAGAGCTCCATTTTCTTATAGAAGTCCTTGCCTTTCACATAAAAGATCAGCGAGCCGAATTTCTTCCGGTAGAACGGATCATAGATCGTCATGGCATAGACAAAAAGATCCTGCCCAATCACAGGATCTTTATAGGTGAACATTAGGGTATGCTGAAAAGGCAGGTCGGCAATCTCCCGGTAATGGGGAACCTGGTCATTCAGCGCAATCGCGTTGTAGCTGTCGGCCCGGTTCCAGCTGTCCTGAACCCTGTTGTTGTTGCCCAGCACGACAATCTTGATCACATCGGTATTATTGTTTACCACCAGCCGGTAATACCCGGCGAGCGACTCGCGGATATCAATGGTATTGGCATCATTATAGTTGCTCCCATGCTCCATCAGGTCGATAACCCGCTTGAACCCGTATACCTGCAGCGCCGAGGTAGAGAGATTGCGGAAGTACTGGTCCAGATAATCGGACAAATACCCGGCATTCTGGTCTGAGCTGCGGACCATGGCCTGCTCCAGGGAGCGGCTGCTCGTCTGGTAGAACAAATAGGACAGGATCAGCAAGGGGACCAGGGAAATCAGGATCGTGCTCCATACGATTTTGGTCCGGATGCTCCGGTTCATAAACAGCCATTTCATCATTTCCTGCTCCCCCTGCCGTCCTTTTAAAATAGATTTACTTCCAGATGCCAGCTGTACACAGCGCCCGGACCGACCACGGCCGCCTCACCCTGCTGCGCCGCATAAGCTAAATTATCCATGCGACCGGTTGCCGGTTCAAGCGCAAGATGATAGTTGCCGCCATAGCCGCCATAGTTGGCCCAGACCGCCAGATAAGGAACCTGCCGGGCAGGAAAGGTCATGGTGAGGGCTTCTCCGGTCGCAGGGTCGCGCAGTCCGGCGAACCCGGTTTCCAGCTTACCGGTAAAATAATATTTCTCGGCGAACTCCCCTCTGTGCGGCTCGGCGACGCTTAAATCGACCCTCCCGCTAGAGGTCTGGGCCACCGGCCAAGGCTGCTTGGCCCCGAACATTCCGAGTCGCCCGCCCGCCGAGTAGGAGACCTCCATCTCCGTCAATTCCCCCGGAACATGCAGCCTCATCCCTTCCCGCACGGCAAACAGCGGATGTGCAGCCCAGAGAAAGGAGAAGGGGGACTCCGAGCGGTTCGTCAGCACATAATCGATCCGGAGTGTCCCTTCCGAGGGTAAAGAATACACCTTTTGCAGCAAATAGGGAAAATCGGCCCCTTCAACCTGACAATGCAGCGCCGTTCCTGTACAGTAATGATCCCATTGCCGGGACCACACCTCCCCGTGATCGGGAATCTTCCGGCCCTGCCAGGGTGCAAGCGGATACTCGCAGGCATCCACGCAAGGAAACATCTCATCCCAGCCGCTCTCATCCCCTGCGGAGAAATCCGAGGCATACCCGGCGTTGCCAAGCGGCTTCCCGCTTCGCCACAGCCATTCCCGGTTCGTCCTGCGGTTCTTCAGGGAGATGGCCTTGCTGCCAAGTGCCGGGATGACGGTGACCGAGAGCCGCCCGGTTTCCCCGGTCCAGGCGGTGTACCCTTCAACTTCAGACTCCAGCCATTGTACCACGTTATCCCCCTCCTTCTGTTTGAAGGCTAAGGCCCGGGGTCCACACGGTCAAGGCATGCTGCAACATCATAAGGAATGATCGGTCGTGCTGCACATTTTCAGATGGACCGCAGCGCCCTGATGATCCGCCTGCAGGCGCAGCACCTCGCGGAACCGGGCCTCCGCTTCCCGGCTCTTTCCCCGGCCCAGCAGACCAAGCCCGAGCATATAGCGGCAGTGGATCTCGTTGCGTCCGGTCAGATCATCCTCAAAGACGAGGAAATCCGGCAGGGAGACGGCAAAATAATCAAATTCCACCTGATCGAACAGATGCTTCTCAGCATAATCTATAAGCTTGTTGTAGCGGCGCTGTGCCTCCTGCGGTGCCCCAAGCTTGTGCCAGGCCAGCCCCTGGTAGAAGATCATTTCCGGCGGCTGGTCATTATAATACATCGCTCCCGCCGGTTCCTCGAGCCCCTGCGAGGCGGTTCTCCAGGCCTGCTTCGCCTGCTCAGCAGCGTTCAGCCCCTCAAATGCGCAGCCCAGGTAGTAATGAATGCTGTTCTCCTGAGCTCCGGCGAGCTTTCCTTCCCCGAGATTATCCGGATAGACCCGGGCCTTCTGCAGCAGCACAGCAGCTTGTTCGTACCTGCCTGCCTGCAGCATCAGTTTACCCAGCTCGACATGTGCGAACACATACTGTCCGGTGACTTTGCCTTCACCGCCCTCCCAGGGATGGAAGATCCGGGTATCCAGCGCATGAACGGCTTCTTCATAGCGTTCCAGTGAATTAAGCAGCGTGACATATTCCAGATAAAGGTCGTCGCGTTTATGGACAAGCAGTTTGCAGGACTCCAGCTTGGCTAACCGCTGCTCAGCAGGACGGCCCAATTTCTTGTACAGCTGATCCAGTTCATAGAATACACGAGCGTCTTCAGGGTTCAGGGCAAAAGCCTGTTCCAGCGACCAAAGGGCCGCATCGGGATCATTGCGCTTGTTAAAGTAAGCAAGCGCCAGGTTGCGGTGCACGGTCGGGAAATCGTCCTGAATCGCGCGGGAATCCTCCCAGTGGGCGATGGCTTCCTCCGGACGTTTCTTGTCATACTTCCAGTTGCCCAGGTAATAACGGGCCTTCGCATCCAGAGGGTCTGCTGCAATGGCACTTTCCAGCACGAGCAGATCGAGCAGGCTGTTCGGGAAGCAGTAATCCGCAGGAGCGGTCTTGCCGGCTTCCCGGTATAAGCCCGCCAGCTCTTCACGGCCGGTCTGTCCGTACGCATAAGCCAGTGTATAATGCACCATCGGATAACCGGCAGCGGCGGAATCCGGAACCATCCGCTCCAACACCTGAATGGCCTCGTCGTATAAGCCGGAACCGATGTAATCGGACGCAAGCTGAAGGAGGTTATGCGCATCGCCGCGCATAAAGCGCTGCAGCTCTGTCAATGCAGCTTCGGCCCGTTCTCCTTCGCCGAGCGCCAGCAGCGCCGCCCAGCGTTCATTCGCCGCGCCGAAATCGGCGGGGTCCAGCCGCAGCGTCTCTTCCGTGAAGGCCAGCGCGTCTTCGGCAAGTCCCAGCTTGCGCAGCAGCGCCGCCTTCAGATGGCGGGCCTTGTAGTTGCGGCTGTTGCGGATCAGCGAACGCTCCGCCAGCTCCAGCGCTTCGGCGTATTCTCCCCGGCCGCAGGCAATGCCGGCGAGCGAGAAATAGCCGCTGCCCTGCCAGGCCGCGGACCACACCGCTTTGTAGAAAGCGGCGAACGCTTCCGTATCGCGTCCTTGCAGCTTAAGCGCGGTGCCCAGCTGGTAATAAGCCTCGCTGTCGTATGGATTCGGATTGCGCCATACCAGTGATTTCACCGCCATGCGGAAATGCTGCTCGGCGCCCGCGAATTGGCCCCGGCGCAGCAATAGCGTGCCGTACGCCACATTGATCCGGATGTCGCCGGAATCGCGCTTCAAGCCCTCCAGGTAATATGCTTCCGGTTCAAAGGTGGCATGGCGGTACTGCTCCAGATGCAGACCGGCAAGATACAGCTGCTCATTCGTCAGCAGCTCCTGCGGCTTCGGAAGCGGCTTCGCGGCATCGGGAACCTGCCCCACCTGCGGTTTGGCCGGGCGGTAAGCGATCAGGAGGCGTCCGTCCGCCGCCCGCACCGTCACGGTCAAATCATGCGGCTGGTCGTCATCATCCAGCGCAACGACCTGCTTAAAGATAGAGGTAGGAGACAGCAGTACCCGGTCTGACACGTAGGTCCGGCGGCGGCCCTTCAGCTCAATTAACGCGCCTTCGAAGACCGATGTGGCATACGCCTGAACCGTTGCCGTGCGGATCTCCTCTTGAACCTCCAGGTTGATAGCGGCTTCGGTGGAGGCGTTCTTCACCACGCCGATCTCTTTATACGGCATGAAATATTGCTTGAACGATTTCTCCTCGTACGGCTGCAGCCAGGTGAAGTCCGGCTGATTATCCGTGTACATCCCGGTCATCAGCTCAATGTACGGGCCATCTTCATCTGTCAGATTCCGGTCCCAGGCCTGGCCGAACTCCCCGTTGCCCCAGGTCCACTGCTTCTTGCCGGGAGAGACATGATGGTTCGCTACATGCAGCAGGCCTGCCTGAACGCCATGGTCATAGCCGCCGACAAAATTGTAATCCGATTTGTAAGCCATATAGGACGTAGGCACCGGGATATTCTTGTAGCGGGAAATATCGACGCCTGCGGAATAATCCATCTTGTAATACGTTCCTGTAGCAATCGGAAAGCGTGAGACATCCCGCTTTCCGTGGTCAAAGACAGCCGTGACATCCGGCGGAAAGACCGACTGGGTATGGTCATTGACGGCAACCGCCGGATTCGCCCACCACAGGAAGGATTGCGGCTCCGGTGTCCGGTTATAGAGCTGTGCCGCAATTTCCAGATAAGCCTTGCCCGGATGCAGGGTAAAGCCGGCCGTTACCTTCGTTCCATGCATCCGGTCGATCTCGCTGATCCACACCGTCGCGCTGCCGTCCTCGCGGGCTTCCAGCCGGTATTCCACCGGGCCGAACGTATTGGGCCGGTGATGCTGCGGCCAATTGAATTCGATCCCGCCTGAGATCCACGGTCCCGTCAGACCGACTAGCGCAGGCTTGATTACCTGGTTGTAATAGACAAAATCATAGTTGTTGGTCTTGTCGATCGCCCGGTAGATCCGTCCGCCGATTTCCGGCATCACCTGAATTTGCACATACTCGTTCTCCAGAAATACGATTCTGTAGGGCTTCAGCACCTTCTCATCGTGAATCTTGTCGATCACCGGGAGCGGGTAGACCCGGCCCGAGCTTCCCTGATATACCCGTTTCTCCAGAAACATCGGATTCTTGTCCGGCCTTCCTGCCTCATAGGTGGGAATTTCCACCGTTTCTTCCCATATCTTCACCACTGGTGTATTTAACACGTCAGCGCTCATCCTCTCCTGTAAGGAAATCTCTTGCTACCCTTATCTTAAGGAGGGACGACCCTGAAGACCATTGACTATTTCATGTTCATGATGGACTATATGATGATTCTAATGCAAATTTCAGATTGACAGGCCCCTTAGGCTGAATCATAGTAAACGTATGGACAATATTCGAAAACAAGAAGGCTTCATGTCGCAGAAATTGATCGTTTTGCCGGACCATATTATGAATGAATATGCGCTTCATCCGCTGATCCAGCCCCTGCATATTACGGATATCGGCTACTTCCCGCTGGCACGGCATCACTACCGGGAACGGCCGGAGGGCAGTGCGGCGTATATTGTAATCTACTGCATCGAGGGGGAGGGCTGGTATCGTCTGGGCAGTCAGAAGACGCAGGTGCTGCATAAGGGCTCTGCAGTAATCATACCGCCGGGAACCGCGCATGAATACGCCTCCTCTGAAGCACACCCATGGAGTATTTACTGGTTCCACATGAAAGGGGAGCACGCTTCCGACTTCTTCCCGGGACTTGGCCAGCAGGAGGAGCCGATCCCGGTTCCGGTCGGTAAATCGCACAAGATCGTGGAGCTGTTCGACGAATGCTATGAGCTGCTGCAAAGGGGATATTCCCTGAACCACATTATTTATGTCTCGCAGCTCGCCTGCCATCTGGCCGCCATTCTGCGCTTCTCCCAGCTTCAGCCCCTCAGCAGCCAGCAGCAGCGCAACAAGCATGACATTGAGCGGACGGTGAAGTTCATGATGGAACACCTCGAGCATCCCATGACGCTTCCGGAGCTTGCAGCCGAGGCCAATCTCTCGGTGCCCCATTTTACCCACAGGTTCAAACAAGCGACCGGCTACTCGCCCATTGATTATTATCTGCGCCTCAAGATCCAATTGGCCTGCCAGCATCTGGACTTGACCGAACAGAGCGTGAAGGAAATCAGCCTCCGGCTTGGATTTCAGGACCCTTATTATTTCTCACGGATCTTCAAAAAAATTATGGGGAAGTCTCCCTCCGCCTACCGGGATACCCGAAAGGGTTAGCGTACCTGAATGTCTACGCTTCATCCGGGCAGCGGTGATCCCGGTACTCCTGGGGGGTGCAGCCGACGGTTTTTTTGAACAGGTAGGTGAAGTAAGCGGAAGTCTGAATCCCTACCTGGTCGGCGACTTCATAGATTTTGATATTGGGGTCCTGGAGCAGCTTGCGGGCCCGCCTGATCCGGGTGTCCTGTACAAAATCAGAAATCGTCTGTCCCATCTCCTTCTTGAACAGCACGCTCAAATAGCTGGCATTAAGGCTGAACTGCTCGGAGAGCTGCTTGACGGTCCAGTTCTCCTGTACCTTCTCTTCAATGAATCCGGCCACCTTGCGGATCAGGCTTCGCTGCTGATTGAACTGCTCGTTCGCGTCAGCAAGCATGGCGCGCTCCATATATCCGGTGAGCACCTCGATAATCTGTCCGGCGGTGCTGCAATCCAGCAGCCGTCTCCACATCAGCATATGAACCTCCCCGTCCGGTCTGCCGCCCCACGGAAAGGCCCGGATCAGCTCACTGAGAACGCTCATTCCAAAGGCCTGCACGTACGAGAAGGAGGCGGGTTCCAGGGTCAGCACCAGATCAAACATCGAGTTCATCCGCTCCCTGGCTGCGGCAGCACGGCCGGACCCCATCAGCTTGACCAGCTCCGGCATGAATTCCTCACGCAACCGGTAATCCTTAAATTCCGCAGCGTCCAGCTGTTCATACCGTACGATCTGACCGTCTGCGATAAGGCGGGACTGCGCAAGCATAAATCTGGCCTCCTTATAGAGCAGCTGCACCTCCTCCCAGCCGCTCCCCCGCCGGCTGCAGCCGATAGTCACCGTGGAACCGGATTGTTCCAGCATCATATCCTGGATAAACCGCAGCTGTTTCTCCATGCCGGCAAGGTCTTCTGCCGTGGCGTTCAGCTCCAGCACCACAAGCTCATCGGGAGCCGTCTGCGCCGGATACAGTGCCGGCTCCAGGCCGGAGAGCCCGATATCCACCGTTTCCCGGAACAGGCTTCCCAGGATCACCCTTTCCCTGGCCTCTTTGCCGGTGGTCTGGAAATGGTCCAGGCTCAGAATCAGCAGCCGGAGTCCCTCCCGGATAGCCGGGAGCGCCAGCAGCCGTTCCCATGAGATCAGCATCCGGTCATTCTGTGCGGTGCCGGCGATTAAGTCGTTCACAAATCGCTCCTTGGCTAAATGAAGGCTCTCGGATGCTCTTTTCTCCAGCTCGGCTGTCTGAACCTGGACCTCCCGCATCTTCTCCAGTGTGGTCCGCAGCACCGTCAGCCTGCTGGAGACCTCCTCCAGCTTCAGCGGCTTGAGCACATACGCCTGGGCCCCGACATCCATGGCATCACGGACGAACTCAAACTCGTTATAGCCGCTGATGACCAGGACCTGCAGATGCGGATAAAGCTGCTTGGCCCTGGCCACCAGCTCAATTCCATTCATCCCGGGCATCGAGACATCGGTAATGAGCACATCCACCACCGATTCACCCAGAGTCTCCAGCGCTTCCTCCCCGGATTCTCGGGTAACCGGCGGACTGTACCCCAGCTTCTCCCATTCAATATAACGGACAAGCCCCTGGATGTTAGACGGCTCGTCATCGACAATCAGTACGCTCAGCATGCGGCAGCTCCCTCCCCAATTTCAGTTGTTCGGAACAGGCCGGGAACCGGATGGTGACCCGGGTCCACTCCCCTTCCTCGCTCTCGACTTTGAAGGTTGCCCCATCGCCGAAATAAAGCGCCAGCCGTTCCTTGATATTTGCGGTACCGAAGCCGTTCCCTTTGCTTACGGCCCTTCCCTCTTCCATCGCTTGAAGCGAAGCCGGCGGAATTCCCTGTCCGTTGTCATAGACAGACATCCACAGCTCTCCGTTCTGAAAACGTACAGAAACTCTAATCCGCGCGTCCTTCTGCCGTGTAATGGAGCCGTGCAGGTAGCAATTCTCGACAATCGGCTGCAAAATGGTTTTGACCGTGTAGAACTGTAGCGCTTCCGGATCAACCTCCCACTCCACCCGCACCCGGTCCGGGTAGCGCAGCTGCTGAATCTCCATATAGGCCTTCACATGCTCCAGCTCCTCCCGGACTGGCACTACGCTGATCTGGTTGTTCAATGTCAGCCTGTAGAACGTCGTCAGCGCATCAATAATCCGTATCTGCTCGTCATCCTGCAAATCCATCGCCCGCCAGCGGATCAGGCCAAGCGAATTATAGATGAAATGGGGATTGATCTGTGCCTGCAGCGCTTTGAAGGCCTGCTCCTTCTCCATCAGACCGGAGGTTCGAATATCCTCAACCAGCCTGCCAAGTCTCCCCGACATGGAATTGAATACGCTTTCGAGTTCACCCAGCTCATCCTGCCCGAAATTGCGTACGGTGACCTCAAATTCCCCCCGGGACAGATCGCTCATCCGGTTGCCCAGCTTGCGGATCCGCAGCACAATATTCTTGATAATGGTCTGCATCAGAAAGATTGACAGGAGCAGGAAAAATACAGTGATTCCGATGATCAGGATAAGCACCGTCCAGTCCTGGCTATTCATAAATTTCGTATGAATCACAGCCAGGACCCTCCAGCCCGACGATAAGGGCTTCGAAATCACCAGCGCCTTCGACCCGGCCGGATCGAAGACCCCGGAATCCCCGCGCTGTCCCGGCGGGTTCAGATAGCTGCCAATCCGCTCCCGCTCCGTTGCAGCAAGGATCTGCTGCGCCTGATCGACGATGTACAGGCTTCCGCTGTCATTGAACGGCTGACCGAGCAATTCACCGAACACGGTATCATAGTTCAGCAGAATATAGACAGCCCCCAGAATGGTCCCGGTCTGGCTGATGATTTTGCGGGAGATGACAATCTGCTCCGGATTGCCGGGAACACTGCTCCAGCGCAGCGCCTCCGGTGAGTGGACCACCTCGCTGAACCATGTCCGCTCGTCCATGCCGGACAACGGCCGGGCTTCCGGACGCCACAGCAATTGTCCATCCTGAACCAGCGTGTCATTGATATGATAGATCCGGAAATCGGCGATACCGGGCAAATATTTGCTGGTAATCAGGAAGGTCCGGTCTACATAGTTCACCGTATCCACAATTTCCGCCCTGTCGCTGTATTCTCTCCCCAACCGGGCTACAAGTTCCCCGTCCGTAGCGGTTCGGACCGCCAGGAGATCATAGCTCTGCTTGCCGAAATCGACAATGCGGGCGGTCTGCCGAACCGTTTCATCTACAGTGTCCAGGTAGCTGTGATGGAAGCTGCCGATCACCAGTGATATGGCGCCGCTGCCGAGAATCAGCGTGGGGATAAGCAGGATCAGAATGTACATGATCAATATTTTTCCGCGCAGGTTCATTCTCCGGGTGAACCCGATAATGGTTCTCTCCAGCCATAGCCGCAAGGGCACATCCTCCTTTCGTAGGCAGCGGTCTATTCCATTTCCCCTTTAAAGCAGGAATAAACGGGAACCCTTCCCGCGAAAAAAGGAAGGTCCCCGTTTGCTGATATGAAACCCGGCGCCACACGGTTAGCCTGAATGATACTGAGGCTTTAGCCTTGGGACTCGCTTTGCAATTCCTCGTGCCATTCGGCCTTTAGCTCACTCCAGTGGGCCCGTTTCTCTAGAGCCGCCTGAAAGTCCGTCCAGGCCTGCCCGAATTGCGCATCATCCTTGGCCATCATCAGCTTGGCCTTGTATTCCTTGCGCACATTCTCAAGCTCAGGCAAATATTTCTCCCACAGGCCGCCCGGCTTGGCTTTTACCATGTCATATTTCTCGGCTACCCGCGTGCCGCCCATCTTGCCGATCTTCTCGGTAAATTCAATCGTTTTGAACCGTCCCTTTGGCTCTGTAACGCCGTAATTCCACCACGGATACCATTCGTTGCTATAGGAAGAGGTCGCATATAGCTCTGGGGTTGTGCTGGCTTTTTTGGCCGTATCCCCTGAATCATGCAGCTGCTGGTACTTCTCATCGGTGTACACCCATTTGCCAAGCGGCTGATCCACCCAGTCCCAGAACACACCTGCCGGACCCTCGTTGGCTACCTGCTGCTGCTCGGGCTTTTGCTGCAGGGTGTAATCGAAGAAGGCGAGGATGGCCTCCAGGTTCTTTGTATCTTTGTTGATATACACATCGTTTGCCGGATAAGGGTTGACGATCTGGTTGGCTCCCACATGCGCTACGCCCTCAATCTGCGGATAGGGAATGGCTTCATAATACCAGGCCGGCTCGGTTGGCCCATCCAGAACCTCCCACAGCGACGCATCCATGTTGAAGAATCCGCCGACATTCATCGCCACACGGCCGGTCTTGTTCTTCTCCTTGTAGCGTTCCTTTTTGTCGGTGATGGATTCGGGGTCCATCAGACCTTCCCTGTACATCTTGTTCATCCATTGGTAAGCGGCTTTATACTGCGGATTATCATAGATGAACTGGTAGTCGTCTCCCTGCTTCTCCACCGGAATCACGCCTCCGGCAGAGCCGACGGTCACCCCAAAGGTGCTGAGAATGACATTTTCATCATTCGCGTCGGACAGAAAGCTCAGCGGAAGCAGATTTTTGCCGGATTCATCCTTTTGCCCTGCGGCCAGCTTCAAATATTTCTCTACGCCGTCCAGGGTCTTCAGTTCATCTGGCGTCATCCCGACCTTCTCCAGCACATCGGTGCGGACGAACCAGCCCAGAGATGCCCAGCCCGGCCACGGGTCCTCCGGATTCTGGTCAAACCAGGTTGGAATCGACCAGATATGTCCGTCTGAATCCTTCATTTGGTCGAGATACAGCTTGGGAATACCGGCAAGCCCCGGATATTTGTCCGGCATGTTGAAGTATTGCTCCAGCGGCAGAACGCTGTTCGAGCGGACCATGGCGTTCGTGACCACATCCCCCCGGGCAAAAATCGCCGCATCCTCAAAGCCGCCTGTATTCAGCTTCAGATTCAGCTCGGTCATGGCATCGCCCTGCGTAGCTTCGAGCTGGACGTCAATCCCCGGTTCATTCTCTCTCCAGTAGGTCTGCACCATGCTGTTATTGTTGATTGTTGCATTCCAGCCCAACCACAGCTTGAAGGCATTGGAGGCATTCGCCTCTTCCCCCTCCGATTTCCCGTTGCCTCCCGAGCAGGCGGTCAGTCCGGATATCAGCATTACGATCGCCAGACCTGCCACCCCCTTACTCTTCCATTGTCGCAGATTCACGCTAGTCTCCCCCTCTTGATTCCGGTTTGGTATTTGATGTTTCCTTATACCCGCATTAGCCATGCCGATTTCCTCAACCTTTTACCGAGCCGATCAGGACCCCTTTGACAAAATACTTCTGCAGAAACGGGTACACGCAGAGGATCGGCAGGGCACTCACCATGACGGTGGCCATCTTAATGGACATCAGGGTTACATTCGAGAGCATCGTCCCCCGGGCCAGGGCCTCCTGATTATTGTTGGACCCGAGAACCGCCGAGATATCCTGGGCCGACAGCAGCTGCTGCAAGAACGTTTGGACCGGGATGAGGTTCTGATCGGTTACATAAAAGGCCCCGGCAAACCAGTCATTCCAGTGCCAGACAGCGGTGAACAGGCCGATGGCCGCCAGCATGGGCTTCGAGAGCGGCAGCACAATGACGATCAGAATCCGCAGCGGATTCGCGCCGTCCATTTCGGCGGATTCAATCAGTGCCTCGGGAATGCCCTGAATGAACTTCATCATCACGAACATATTCCAGGCCGAGAAGGCGGAAGGAATGATGTATACCCAGAAGGAGTTCAGCAGGGACAGGTTGTTCAGCTGGATATACAGTGGAATCAGACCTCCGCTGAAGAGCATCGTGATGAGGACATAGCTGAGAATCTGCTTACGGAGCGGCAATTGCCGGTAAGACAGGCCGTAGGCCACCAACAGGGTGACGAGCAGCCCGATGACTGTGCCGAGCACCGTCCGGAGGATCGTGATCAGGTAGGCATGACGGATCACGGAATTGCCTATAACAACTTCGTAATTGTATAGGGTGAATTGCCGCGGCCACAGGTACACTCCCCCTTTGGCGGCATCGCTGCCTACGTTCAGCGAGACTGCGAGCATATACATGAAGGGATAGATCACTGTAAGACAGAGCAGAGCGAGAATCAGGATAATGAACCACTGGGCTGCTTTTTCTCTTGCTGAAGTTTTCATTGTGCTACCAGAGCCCCTCTCCGTTAAATTTCCGCGCAAGCTGATTCGTCACAAGCACCAGAATCAGACTGATGACCGAGGACAGCAGGCCGACCGCCGTGGCCATTCCGAAGTAGCCCTGCTGCAAGCCGCTGCGCAAAATATAAGTATCCAGCACATCTGCTACCGGCTGATTCGCCGGATTCATCAGCGGATAGATCTGGTCCATCCCCACGGTGATCAGGCTTGGCATGCTCAGAATGAGCACGATGGAAATGGTCGGCAGCATGCCCGGCAGCGTAATGTTCCGGATCTGGGCCAGCCTCCCGGCTCCCTCCACCTTGGCGGCTTCGTAGAGCTGCGGATCAATGGTAGTGATCGCCGCCAGATACAGGATCGTATTCCAGCCTACTTCCTTCCATAGGCCACTCACTACAATCATGGGACGGAACCACTGGGTCGATCCCAGGAAGAATACCGGGTCTCCGCCGAGATTAACGATGATCTGGTTGACCAGGCCTCCGTCAAGCGTGAGCAGAGACTGCAGGATGTAGGCCACCACGATCCACGAGAAGAAGTGGGGCAGATAACTGACGGATTGGACGAACCGTTTGAAGGTATTGTTCCGCACCTCGTTGATCAACAGAGCCAGAATAATCGGTGCCGGGAACCCGAAGATGAACTTCAGGACGGCGATGAATATCGTATTCTTCACCACTACCCAGAACTGGTCATCCTGCAGGAATGAAAAGTTCTCCATCCCCACCCACGCGCTGTTCCAGATGGTTCCCCCGATATGAAAGTCCTTGAAGGCGACTTGGATGCCGGCCATGGGGATGTAGCTGAACAGGAACAGCAGAACAACGGCCGGCAGAATCATCAGGTATTGCCAACGGTATTTGTAGAATGTTGCTAGCATTTCATCACCTCTTTCAGCACCTTAATCTCTTGTATCCCCATTATAGAGGTGTACTGAAAGCGCATCCATATAACAACGGTTGGATTTCTATCGCTATGATTGGAAGTTGTATACGCTGATTGCAGGCGTATGTTGCGTGTGTATATTACATGTTGCGTGTGCCTGGAGCAGCCCAGCCCTACTCCCTGCAACAAGAGCCCCGAATCCGGGGCTCTTCTCTTCTGCAGTATTTCAGGCATGAATGTCAAATACCGAACGGACCGTAAGCTGCCGGCGCAGCTCCTCAGCAGAAGCGGGCACGCCGAGAGCCTTCTTGGCCACGGTAACGGTCCGCGTGCCGCCTCCCGGCAGGTCGAAGTAATTATCGCTGAAGAGGGCATCCGTCTCCCGGAAGCCTAACTCCACAAAACGGGCGTAGGCCTTGGCCTTCACGGTTATAACGAATACTTCGTCTTCTTCGGCAAGCTGCGCCTTAAGCTCTGGGTCGGCAAAGCTGAAGTGCTTGGGCTTGACGAATAATACCGTTCCCTGGCTCCTGGTCTCGCCCAGAGCCGTCAGGGAGTATTCGAGATAAGCTTCACGCTGCTTCACTTTCGTGTCCAGCAATGCGCTGAAATCCAGCTGCGCGAATTCGGCTGTGCTGAAGGCCGCCACCTCCACTGGCTTCACGGATTCCAGCAGCACCTCCGATACCGGGTTCAGCAGCCGCCAGCCCAGTTCGCCCGATACAGCCTCTCTGCTCTCGTTCGACACGTGAAGGGACACACGTGTTCCTTCATCGTGGGCAGAGACCAGCAGCGGCGCGAAGAAATGTCTCGCCGCGTAATGCATGGCCTTCCAGCGCCCGAAATAATCGATGCTGGACCACGAAGCTACCGGCCAGCAGTCGTTCAGCTGCCAGTACAGCGCACCCATACAGCGTCCTCTGTGCCTGCGCCAATGCTCGACCCCGCAGCGCATGCCTTCGGCCTGAATTAACTGGGACGCATAGAGAATGGACTCGAAATCCTTGGGATATTTATAGGTCTCTCCGATGTAATAGAGGATCTTCTCGTTCCCGGTATTATTCTTCTGGTGGGACTCCATAACATAGGAGAAGATATTGCGGTCCTCCGGCAAAGAAAAACTCTCAATCGTCTTCAGCGCAGGGAAAGACTGCAGTCCGAATTCCGACATGTAGCGCGGATAAAGCTTCCGGTAACTGGTAAAGGGCTCCTTGCCGTGCCACACTCCCCAGTAATGCATATCCCCGTAGTTCTCATCATTAGGCTTGTCAAAGCTGCCCTTCGAAGACGGCGAAGCGCGCCAATAAAAGGTATTCGGGTCGATGTCTCTGGCGATGGCCGGCAGCAGCACCTCATACTGCTTGATGTAGTCCGCCTTAAGCTGCAGCGAGGTCTGGTTCTCCCAGTCCCATTCGTCCCAGGCCATTTCCTGTTCATTGTTCCCGCACCATAAGCCCAGTGAGGCATGATGCCGGAGACGCTTCATGTTGTCCTCCGTCTCGCGGGTGATATTCTCCTCGAACGCCGTTGTCAGAGCATAGATGCCGCAGGCATACAGATGATCCTGCCAGACGATGAGGCCATACTCGTCGCAGAGATCATAGAAATAATCATCCGGGTAATAGCCGCCTCCCCAGACACGGATGGTGTTGAAGTTGGCCGCCACACAGCTCTGAAGCAGGCGTTCTGTGCGTTCACGGCTGCAGCGCGCCAGAAGATTATCCTCCAGGATATAGTCGGCCCCCATAGAGAAAATGAGAGTTCCGTTGACTTCAAAGGCAAACGATTCGCCCCATTGATCCTCTTCCTGCTTCACCGTAAGGGTTCGCAGGCCAATGCGCAGATTCTTGCGGTCCAGCTCCTGCTCCTGCTGGACCAGAAGGACCTCCACATGATACAGCGGCTGAGCACCCAGATTATTCGGCCACCACAGCTCCGGCTGATCAATATCCAGCCCGATATGATGATCCGTGCCGCCCTTCTCGGCTACACGCTGTTCCAGGACTTCCCCCGATGGCGCATGGACGCTGACCACAATTTCACGTTCGGCGGCAGCCCAGCCCTCTGTTCTTACCCGGACATCCAGCGAGACCCGGCTCTCCGCGTGAGTTTGCGTAATATACACATCATCGAGACGGGCGCTGTCATACCCTTGAATGGAAATGCTGCGCCAGATCCCCATATCAGGCAGCTTCGGACCCCAGTCCCAGCCGAACATGGAATGGGCCTTGCGCAGATGGGAGATTCCCTCTACCGCATCGGCGCAATTGACCAGCTTCAGCTCCGCCTGTTTCCGCAGGGAGTATTCCACGGGGGAGCGGAAGACCGCATGGAGGGTATTGTCACCGGGAACCAGCAGCGACTTGATGTCCACTTCATACGTCCGGTGCATATTGTCGGTGCTCAGAATCAGCATCCCATTCAAGTAGAGCTCGCATAGGGTATCCAGCCCTTCACATTTTAGAAAAACACGGTCAAGCTCCAGCACTCCGGCATCTAGTTGAAATGTTCTTTGATATTCGTAATCGTAATTGGATAATTCCAGAACCTCGTACTCATTCTCGCGGTAGAACGGGTCCGGCATTGCTCCGGCATTCAGCAAATCATGATAGACAGACCCCGGCACACTGGCTTCCAGCCAATCCGGGCCGTCCAGCTGCCTCATTTGCCATTTTCCGTTAAGATCAACAAGCTGCATCTCTAAATCCTCCCTCTATTTATTGAACTTAAATTTTTTAGAGTAAAGGAACTGTCGCCGCTGCGGTGATATTTGGACTTCCGGCCGCTGTTGTCCCCAGATTTCTTGACTTATACCGCTATAAGCGGTGGAAATCCGGTGACAAAGCCTGGCGCTCTCGCTCCTACATTCCAAAATCCCCTCCGCTGCTCTGTTCTCTTCAGGTGTACTAATTTATCTTCCAGTCACTCAATTTTAACAAGGAAGGCTTTATATATCTTGTATTGCGTTCGCATAAACAGTGTGCTATTTTAACATCACTTAGGTACATGGAAGGATCAAAGAACATGATCAAATATACAGAAGCCACCCATATTAACCCTGAATGGCCGGCAGACCCCTTCTGGGTCGAATCGTTAAGCAAGGTATCGCCGGAGCATACCCATGATTTCTATGAGTTCTTCATCCTGGCCGAAGGTGCATGCAGGCATATCGTCAATGGGGAGGTTCAGGTGCTCAAAGCCGGATGTCTTGTATTCATCCGGCCCCGGGATACGCACAGATACGAAGCGGAAGGTAACGGGGATTGCCGTTTCTTGAACATTCCCTGCCGGCCGGGGCTGATCGGTGAAGCTATCGCCTATCTGAATGAAGAAGAGTTTACGCGCGGAGTACTGGGCCCCCCGCTTCCCCGGATTGCCATGCTGTCCCGGCTGGAAATGGACGAATTCATTCGTCATATCGAGCGTTACCGTATGCTCTGCACGATCGACAGAGTGAAGGCAAGAATTCATCTGAAGGGCCTGCTCATCGATACACTGACCCGCTATTTCTTCTCGCCTGAGACCGCCGGACAGGCGGAATTCCCCCTGTGGCTGGAGCACGCCGTCTCCAAGATCCAGCTGAAGGAGAATCTGAACCAGGGTCTCCCGGCTCTCTACAAGCTGTCCGGAAGAAGCCCCGGCCATGTGAACCGGGCATTCCGGCAGTATTTGAACCAGACGCCTACCGGATATATTAATCAGCTGCGGTTGAATACAGCCCGCAATCTGCTGCTCACCACCGAGCTTCGGGTTGTCGAGATAGCCCTCGAATCCGGCTTTGAGAACGTCAGCCACTTCTATCATCAATTCAAGAAGATCTACCGCCAGGCTCCGCTGGATTTCCGCAGGAACGGCCAGCACAGCCGGCGGCTTCCCTGAATCCTTCAGCACTGGATAAGCACAACAAAAGGGCTTCCCCTTCACATGCATGAGAGAGGAAGCCCTAGATTCAGTTCAATTTATTTGGAAGCCCACAGCTCCATACGTTCTTTGTACTTCTGATTAATAATTTCCTCTACTTTCTCATCACCGGCCTTCTTCATATCGGCAAGCATCTTGTCGAAGGTGGCGTTAGCAGCTTCCTCGGAATTAGCAATAATCGTTCTTGTAATGCTCTGGTCCATAATATCCTTAACCTTCTGGGCAGTCAGCGCTTCCGGCGTTCCGCCGTCAGGATTGAGATTGTCAAATTCCGCTGTATCCCATACGGAATCGCCCAGGCTCTTGATCGCCAGCTCATCGCCTTCACTGCGCTGATATTTAACAGCCATATCGTAAGGCTGGCCATTTGGATCCAGACCGTTCTTAATGAACCACAGCCATTTGCGGACACCGCTCTTTTTCACAGTATCATCCCAGTTATCCTTGAAGCTCTGCAGGAACGCCGGATCAGGCTGTCTTTTGCCGTCGACCATGGTGTATTGCTGACCTTCCAGCCCCCATAACAGCAGATGCTGTCCTTCGTCACTGGCCAGGAAATTGAACAGCTTCATGGTTTCTTCCGGGTGCTTGTTGTTCTTGGTAATTCCAATGGCATCCCAGCCCAGCGAGCTACGCGGTCCAAAGGTGGTCTGTGCAGGATCGATACCAGGCGCTACTACCTTGTATGCAAACAGCTGGTTCTTCACACCGCCGTCTTTCTTAAGTGCCGCGTTTCCGTTACCCGGATCCCAATACGCAGCCGGAGTGGAGAATACTGCCCCTGTAGCAAGCTTCTGAATCCAGGTCTGGGTTTTGCTGATGGCAAATTCCTTCTCAATCAGACCTTCCCGGTACAGACGGTTAATATACATCATCATCTCACGGTACTTCGGATCCTTCACATCATACTGCAGCGTTCCGTTGTTATCATAGTAGGTTTTGAGACCCCACATTCCCTTGAACGTGCCCAGTATGGCACCCATATTCTCACCGTTCATGGCCATTGGAACCGATTCCTTGCCGTCAATGGTCGGGTACTTCGCTTTGAAGCTCTTGAGCAAGGCTTCGAATTCGTCCGTAGTGAACGGAGTGGAGCCGTCTGCCTTGTCCGGAGCCAGCTCCTCCAGCAGGTTCTGTCTGATATTCATCCCGAACACCGGATCGCTGTCCAGTCCGTACCAGTTCGCGAAATAATAGTTCTTGCCGTCTTTGTAACGGGTCTTCTGCAAGGTGTCGCCATACATGGCCTTCAGATCCGGGCCGAATTTCTCTATTAAATCATCGAGCGGAATGAATGCGCCGCTTGTAATATACTTATCCAGAGAAGCATCTCCACGGCTCATGACCACCACATCCGGATAGTCGCCGCTGGCAAGCATCAGGCTAAGCTTCTCTGTCGGATTTCCGGTCGGCTGCTGAATAGAGACTTCTATGCCGGTCCGTTTCGTAATTTCCTGGGCTACTGCATCCGTGAACGGTTCTCCCTTGGTATTTCCGTCAAACCAGGTTAACGTAATCGATTCCTGCTTCGTCTCTTCGCCTGCTGCTGTATTTGTATTTGTATTTGCACCAGCGTTTTCTTTCCCGTTACCCGAAGCGCAACCGGCAAGCAGTCCGGCAGTAAGTGCGGCAGAGAACCCCACGTTCATCCATTTGTTTTTGTTTATCATTGACACCCTGATTCCTCCCATTAAATAAGAATTCATTCGTTCATTAAGCAGCCAGACAAAAGCTTCCGCTCACCTCCCTTCAGAACCTGTTTAATCATATTAACTTTTAACAGCCCCCAGTGTCATGCCCTTGACAAAGTACTTCTGCAGGAAGGGATACACAAGGATGATCGGCAGGGTTGCCACCATCGTCGCCGCCATCCGGATCGTATCACTCGAAACCGCATTCCGCTTGGCAGAGTTGGCCAGCATTTGCGTCTGCGACACCATTCCCCCGGTCTGGAACTGGCTTAATATTTTGACAAGCACGGCCTGAAGGGTCTTCAGATCAGAGCTGTAGGTAAACGCATAGGAGTCGAACCAGGAATTCCAGTGTCCAATGGCCTGAAACAATCCCACTGTTGCCAGTACAGGTGTTGTCAGCGGCAGCACGATCCGGAAGAATATCGTCAGGTCATTCGCGCCGTCCACCCTCGCCGACTCTTCGATCTCACCGGGCAGCTGCTCCATAAACGTGCGGACAATGATCATATAGAAGACATTCATCAGACTCGGCAGGATAAATACAGAGAATGTATCAATCATGTTCAGCGCTTTGAGCACCATATAATACGGGATCAGGCCGCCGCCGAAATACATGGTAAAGACGAAGTATAGATTCCAGCCCTTAAGTCCTACCAGATTCTTCCGGCTCAGCGGATAAGCCAGCATCGTAATGACTAGCACCGACAGCGGGGCACCGATCACGGTCCGTTTGACTGTTACCCATAACCCGCTCATAATCTCGCTGTCTTTCAAGATTTGATGATAGCTGTCCAGGGTAAGCACTCTGGGCCAAAAATATACGCCGCCCCTCACGGTATCCTCCGCGCTGTTTAAGGAAAGAACGAGAATATTCCAAAAGGGAAGGAAGGTAACCAGCAGGACAAGGATAAGAATCAGATATACAATAAATCTGAAGATATGATCACCGTATCTATCTAAAATCATTACAAGCGCTCCTCTCTATTTGTGTATTTAGAACAACGCCTGGTCGTTCACTTTACGAGAAATCCGGTTCACAATGACCACAAGGACGAAGGCAACAACGGATTTGAACATTCCCACGGCAGCCCCGTAAGAGAACATGCTGTTCTGCAGACCGTATTTGTAAGCATAAATGTCGATAACCTCTGAATATTCGAGCACAGTGTTATTTTGCAGCAGGTATTGCTGTTCAAAGCCCGCATTCAGAATGCCTCCGACCGCCAGGATTCCCAGGATCACAATGGTTGGACGCAGCGCAGGCAGCGTAATATGCCACATCTGCCGGAACCGGCTGGCCCCGTCAACCCTTGCCGCTTCATATAACTCCGGGTTAACGGCAGATATTGCAGCAAGATACATGATGGCACTGAAGCCCATTTCCTTCCACATGTTGGACAAGGCGATAATCCACCAGAACAGGGGGCCATTTTGCAGGAATGCGACCGGTTCCTTGACAATTCCCAGCAGCACCAGAAGATTATTGAACATCCCGTCCGAAGCAAGCATAGTAATCACAATGTTGGCCGCGATAACCCAGGAGATGAAATGCGGCAGGTAGGAGACCGTCTGTACGAAACGTTTGAAGAATCCCTGCCTTGCTTCATTCAGCATAAGCGCCAGGATGATCGGAGCCGGGAACCCGAACAGCAGGGTCAGCAGGCTTGTCGCCAGCGTATTACGCATAATCCGGTAGAAGTCACCGGTGGTAAAGAAATATTC
>RCUU01000467.1_pt1 | contig 22379 bp, 18 predicted proteins | sample 2166211 | NCBI WGS metagenome assembly RCUU01 (sample SAMN09932620, study PRJNA488358) | compost metagenome | feature: garden; material: soil; isolation source: compost soil in phenylacetic acid-enriched culture | place: Germany: Experimental Botanical Garden Goettingen | collected 2016-01-27
CCGGGGTTAATTACGTTCGGGTACGGATATGGAATGATCCTTTTGATACAGCTGGCAACGGTTATGGCGGTGGCAATAATGATCTGGCCACGGCGATCGAAATCGGAAAAAGAGCGACCGCAAACGGTATGAAGTTACTAGTTGACTTCCATTATTCCGACTTTTGGGCCGATCCAGCCAAGCAGCATACGCCTAAGGCATGGTCAAATCTGAGTTTTGAAGATAAAAAGACTGCACTTTATAAATATACCAAAGAAAGCCTGAAAGCCTTGCTTGATGCAGGTATTGATATTGGTGTGGTTCAGGTTGGCAACGAAACGAATGGGCAATTCGTGGGTGAGTCGAATTGGACAAAGATTAGCGAATTGTTTAACGCGGGAAGTAAAGCGATTCGAGAGCTGGACAACAATATTCTAGTCGCGCTGCATTTTACGAACCCGGAGACGGCGGGTAGATATGCTAATTTGGCGCAAACCTTGCAGAATAATAAAGTGGATTATGATGTGTTTGCGAGTTCTTATTATCCGTTCTGGCACGGCACATTAAGCAATTTGACAGCTGTGTTGAAGCAAGTGGCTGATACTTATGGAAAAAAAGTAATGGTAGCTGAAACCTCTTACGCGTATACCGCTGAGGATGGAGATGGACACGGAAATACAGCGCCTCAAAGCTCAGGCCAAACCTTAAACTATCCTATAAGTGTTCAAGGTCAAGCCACTTCGGTTAGAGATGTGATCGAAGCGGTTACCAATGTAGGTGAAGCGGGAATGGGTGTGTTTTATTGGGAGCCTGCGTGGCTTCCGGTAGGCCCGAAAGATGCCCTGGAGCAGAATAAGTTGATTTGGGAGCAATACGGCTCCGGTTGGGCATCCAGCTACGCAAAGGAATATGATCCTAAAGATGCAGGGGAATGGTATGGCGGAAGTGCTGTTGACAATCAGGCTTTGTTTGACTTTAACGGCCATCCGCTTGCTTCGCTGAATGTGTTCAAATATGTAAATACGGGTGCAGTTGCCCCAATTGCTGTAGATGAAATTAAGGATGTAACTATCACGGCGATTGCTGGGGAGCCGATTCATCTGCCGGCAGACGTAAGTGTTACTTACAATGATGGAAGCTCTGGTAAGATCTCAGTAGTCTGGGATCAAGCTGCGCTTGAGCTAGCCATTAGCCAAGGGGCTGGTAGCTATGTGATCAGTGGAACGGTAGAAGGCGGTCAGGCGGTAAAGGCTTTTCTAGTGATTAAAAAAGAGAACTTTGTCGTCAATGCAGGCTTTGAGAATAGCGACAGAAGCATGTGGAAGATCACCTACGGAGACGGAAGTGTCTCACATACAGACTTCCAGAACAAAGTTTCAGATGCCAAGACAGGTAACTATTCTCTACATTTCTACTCTGCAAAAGCAGTGGATTTTAGAGTAGAACAGACTATTTCTGGGCTGAAGCCGGGATATTATAATCTTTCTATGTTTATTCAAGGGGGAGATGCTGCAAACCCCGATATGAATCTATTTGCTGTAACGGATGGTAAAGAAGTGAAAGTAAACACGGATGTGAAAGGATGGACACAGTGGAATAATCCTGAGATCCAGGATATTCTCGTTACCGATGGAACCCTTACTATCGGGGCTAATATTAAAGCAGATGGCGGCGCATGGGGAACTATTGATGATTTCTATTTAAGCTTTGCCAAGGGTGTTGAGGAACCTGCTATTGTTAATACAGATGCAGAAGTACAAAATATCACTTCTATGACAGCTACGGTTGGAGGAAACATCACTTCGGATGGTGGTGCTAAGATTACAGAGCGAGGAATCGTATATTCCACTCATGCGAATCCGACAATTGAGGATGGTAGAGCTATAGCTGAATTAGGGGGGACGGGAGCCTTTTCGGTAAGTCTTGCGGGACTTCAATCAGGATCTATCTATCATGTACGTGCCTATGCAGTGAATGCAACCGGAGTAAGCTATGGGCAAGAGATTGCCTTTTCAACATTAAGTTCTAGTGCAAGCTTGAGTAGCTTGGATTTGAGCGGCATTACCTTGGATCAAACGGTGAGCGGAAGTGTATACGATTATACAGCGAGCGTACCGTATTCCTTATCTAATTTCACAGTAACGGCAACGGCCAGTGATGCGGTTTATGGCACCTTCACTGCGAGTATATACAATAGTGCCAATACGCTTGTGGCGGGTCCGATAAGTTTGGCAAGTGGAGCAACAAGTATAGAGCTTCCTCTTGAAGTCGGTAGTAATAAATTGGAGTTATTCGTAATGGCCCAAGATGGTACAGGTACGAGATATACAGCAATGATAACGAGAGCTGCGCAAGATAACGGCGGTGACGGAGAGGGTAATCATGAGGGTAGCGGCGGAACCTCTAATGTCGTACTCCCAGTTATTTCTGCCAATGGGAAATTGACGCTTCCCGTTGGTCAAGCAGGCGAGGTCAGACTGGACAATGGGCTTGTGATCTCCATTCCGGCTAATGCATTTAGCAAGGAACTGGCTATAACAATTGAGAAAGCACTCCATACGCAGAGCCTTCTTAGCAATCATGAGATTTTTGTAAGTCCGATTTATGAGGTTCTAAAAAACTTCGCGGAGAACTTTAGTAAACCAGTCACCTTAACCTTCGTGTACGATTCCGGACAATTGAAGAGCGGCCAGACTGTAGCGGTTTTCTATTACGATGAAGTGAACAAGCGCTGGGTGAAAGTGAACAGCGGCACAATAAATGGAAATCGCATCGCCGCAGAGGTGGATCATTTTACGAAGTTTGCTGTACTCGTAGTGGATCAAGCGACGGGTCTACCTGTAACAGATCCATCTACTGAACAGACAACAGAATCCGGGTTTAGCGATATCTTTGGACATTGGGCGGAAGCTAATATTAAGCGAGCGGTGAGCGAAGGGATCGTTAAGGGTTATACGGACGGAACGTTCAAGCCGAATGCTACGGTGACACGCGCTGAATTTGCGGTGATGCTGATGAATGCACTGAAGCCTACCGGTAAAGGTGTGGAGCTAGGATTCAAAGATTCAATCCCTGTATGGGCGGAGCAGTCCATTGCACAGGCTTTAGAAGCGAAGATTATACGCGGCTATGAAGATGGTACTTTCCGTCCGGCAGCGAGCATAACACGTTCAGAGCTAGCGGTTATGATCACTGGGGCAGCTGGAGTGGAATTCACAACAGGTTCTTCCACAGGTTTTACTGATGAAAGCCAAATTCCTGCATGGGCTAAAGATGCGGTTGCGGCTGCGAAGAAGCTAGGTATTGTAAGCGGACGAAACGGGAGTTTATTCGCACCTAATGAGACAGCAACAAGAGCAGAGGCAGTAACGATCCTTATGAATCTGCTGCAAACTAGACTGTAAACTTGAGCAAACAAATAGACCGTCCGAGGGACGGTCTATTTGCTATGTACACCCATGTTTGGCATTCAAAAAAAGAAGAACCAGCAAACTATGCCGGTTCTTCCTATTTATATAATTATTTGCATGCAAAGAAAGATCGTGATATTATTAGATAATCACTGTTGATTTCACGTATTTACACATAAGTGTAACATCTTATCTACAATATTATAATACCATGTGGATTAACAGTTTGTCAAATTTTATTTTTGCTTCTTTATAACAAGAATGAAAAGGAGCGTGTTCGTAAAGATGGTAGACGTAAAGGATTGGCAGCAAGAACAAGAGCGGCTTGATTTGGTTACGGGAAAGCTACGATTAAGAATCGCAGAACTAGAACCTGAAGTGACTGGGTTACGTGATCAGGTGGTGGACATTCGCAAGCGGTTTTGGGAAGAAGTTACGGTCAATACGAGCACAGACGAAGATTTCGAAGAGACCTTCTACAGTATAAAGCAGCAGGAAGCCTTGTTGTCCGAGCGGGAGCGCAGCCACCGGCAAAGGGTGCAACGTTTTAAAAATATGAAACGGCTACTGCCGTCTCCCTATTTTGGGCGAATGGATTTTCAAGAAGATGGTTTAAGCTGGAGTGAAAAAATTTATATCGGCGTGGCTTCTTTCGTCGATGCTGACGGAGTGGACTTTCTGGTGTATGACTGGCGAACACCTATTGCAAGCATGTACTATGATCATTCCCCGGGTCCATCCACTTATGAAACGCCGGGTGGGCTGATTACAGGTGAGATGATGCTGAAGCGGCAATATCAGATCCGTCACGGTCAGCTTCAGAATGTATTCGATACGAGCTTAACGATCGGTGATGAATTGCTTCAGCAGGTGCTTGGTAAGGGTGCGGATTCACAAATGAAGAGCATTGTGGCAACCATCCAGAAGGAGCAGAACGCCATCATCCGTAATGACAAAAGCCGTATGCTTATTGTGCAGGGGGCGGCTGGCAGTGGAAAGACGTCCGCAGCCCTGCAACGGGTCGCCTATTTATTGTACAAACACCGCGATAGGCTTAAGGCGGATCAGATCGTTCTTTTTTCACCAAATCCGATGTTTAACAGTTATGTATCGACGGTGCTTCCCGAGCTCGGGGAGGAGAATATGCAGCAGACGACCTTTCAGGAATACCTTGCTTATTGGTTAGCATCCACAGTTAATCTCGAAGACCCCTTCGAACAGATTGAATATGTACTGACATCACAATCTTCGCAGGGGTATGAAGCACGACTGACGGGAATGCAATATAAGGCTTCTGAAGCTTTCTTGCATGCTCTCCAAAGCTACGCATTATGGCTAGGGAAAGAAGGTATGCTGTTTCATAGTATCCGTTTCCGGGATCGCGAGTTGATTACTGCAGAGCAAATGAAATCGCAATTTTACAGTTACGACAGCGCTATACGATTGGCTAATCGCGTCGCTTTACTACGTGAATGGCTGCTGCGGGAGCTGACTTCGCTGGAGCGTCAGGAAATGGAGGCGCCTTGGGTTCAAGATGAAGTCGATTACCTCGACAATGATCAATATGCCGAAGCTTACAGTACGGTGCTTAAGAAGTATCGGCGAGAAGAGGCTGTCTTCGATTTTACGGAGCAGTATCTTGAAATCTATGGCGATTTTCGTATTCAGAAGGACGGGGAAGAGAATGTCTTTGACTTTAGTTCACAGGAAGAAGAGCTACTGCGTCGCATGATCGTGAAGGAGCACTTCAAACCGCTGAGACGAGAGGCCAAACGGTTGAAATTCATTGATACGATTGGGCTATACGATCAATTGTTTAGTGATGATGCCACCTATCAGAAAATGACAGGTGAGACCGAAGTGCCTGATCAGTGGTCAGAAATCTGTGAGCAAACGAAGGAAAAGCTGAGCCATGCCGAACTGTTTTATGAGGATGAGACCCCCTTCCTGTACTTAAAAGAGCTTATTGAGGGTTCTCGCATGAATACAATGGTGCGGCATTTATTTATTGACGAAGGGCAGGATTATTCGCCATTCCAATACGCGTTCCTCAAGCAATTGTTTCCCCGTGCCAGCATGACGATACTTGGTGATTTCGGTCAAGCAATATTTCCACAGGCAACGAATCTGCATGAGGTGGATTCTCCTTTGATTCGGCTTTTTGGCGAAGAGGAAACAAAACTATTTCGTCTAATCCGAAGTTATCGTTCTACTCGCGAGATTGTAGCGTTTACGAAGGCGCTACTGCCTAGTGAAGAGATCGTTCCTTTTGAAAGGGGCGGCGAGAAGCCGCACCTAGTGAAGGCTAGCAATGATGTGGAGCGGGCGGCACAACTAAAAGAGGATCTTGCGGCGCTTATGGCCGAAGGACTCGACTCCATCGCTGTTATTACTAAGACTGCTGCAGAAAGCCGCGAGGCCTTTGAAGCATTGCGTGCACAGGGGGCAGAGAATCTGCGACTTATTACGAAGGACACGCTCACCTTTGAGAAAGGGACGTTGATTCTTCCTGCGTATCTTGCTAAGGGAGTAGAATTCGATGCCGTGCTAATCTACGATGCTTCTACGCAGACGTATCATCGGGAGAGTGAACGTAAGCTCTTTTATACAGCTTGTACTCGCGCGATGCATCGGCTGCTGCTGTACACGACAAGCGATTGGTCGTACTTTATTCAAGCCTTGGACACATCTTTGTACGAGATAGTGCAAAAATAGTTGAGACGCATAATCAAAGATCATCCGGATGTGACAGCGGTATTCTGCGCCAGTGATTTGATGGCTATTGGGTTTATGAGTCGTTGTCGTGAACTAGGCATTAGCATTCCTGACCAAATATCGGTCATTGAATTTGATGATATCGTTTTGTCATCCTAACTCGTTAGTAAGAGCAGCATCCTTGGAATAATTTCAGCTTAAGGCAACCCAGATAAGGACTAAGATTATTGAGAAACCCTATGCTCTTATAGGGTTTCTTTTTTTCGATTAAGCTCAATTCACATCGATCTTAGTGGACCTATCAAAATCTACCTCTTCAAGAAATTCGATAACCTCTCCATTGGGGCTGTGAATGATCGCGTTCTTGATTAGGAGAGGCGGTTCACCAAGAGAAAGCGAATCTGGTTCTATAAAGGCCTTTGCTCCATGAGCAAGGGCTTTTTGATATATTTCATCCACATTATCTACGTAAAAGGCGAAATGTAGTAACGCTCCGTGCGCTACTTCCTCTTCAGATAAGGCTTTTTTTCCTTGCGCGGCGATCACTGCATCATTATCGAAAATTTCAATGCAGGTCTTGTGGTCAGGTGAAATCAGCATGCATGCTTCTTTGATTTGAAAGGAAGGAAGACTCCAGTGATGACCTAGCTTAAATCCTAAGACATCAATATAAAAGGAAAGGGTTGCTTTATAATCTTTGGCTTGAATCGCTATATGTGCGAGGCCTTTTACGCTCATCTTTAATCGCTCCTATATTTAATATACTATTTATTATAGTTTGATTAAAATAGGAGATACATATATAAGATAAGTGTTTTATACTGAAAAGTTTATAGAATATAAGGTATTTTAGCTAAATATGTTTATTTTATTATATTGGCATGGGAGGCGATTGATATGGAACATCTTCTGGATGATATTGATAAAAAGATTATGCAATTACTGCAATACAATGCCCGAATGCCCATTTCACAAATCAGCAAAGAGGTTTCGATGTCACAACCGTCTGTTAAGGAAAGAATCATTAAGTTAGAAGAAAGGAACATCATCTCGGGGTATCATACAGCGTTTAATTTGCGTGATTTGAACCGGGGGACAACCACTTTTATTCTAATAAAAACGGAACATTGCCAAGAGCTCACAGATTTTTGCAACCATGCTATGGAGGTTACCGATTTATATCGGATTAGTGGAGAATATAATTATCTCATTCAGGTACAGACCTCATCTATTGAGGCGCTTGCTGAATTTCAAGATCACCTTATGAAGTTCGGACCCTCCAAATCTCATATCAGCTTAAAAAATATTTTGGAGAATAGAGTGCTGCTCTAAAGCTGATTTTCCAGATACAAGATATAGTAACCGCTTTCTTTTCGATGTAGAATGGGTGAAAATAGCAGTTGTGATGGATACGGATATAAGGGAGCATGCGCATGGAGAGGAAACTGTCTAGTAAAAAGTATATTCCATTCACATACAAGATGATGATTCCATATCTCATTCTTGTATTGCTGACAGATGTGCTGGTGGGCTATATAGCCTATACAATGCTCGTAGAGTCTAGAACTGAAATGGCGGAAACGAATGTCAGGACAGCATTAAAGCAGACGAGGAACAACATCGAATACCAGACAGATGAAATCAAACGTATGACTAACTCGCTTTTTCTAAATACGAATTTTCAGAACGCCCTTCAGTTCAGGGGAGATCCTTTGGAAAATATGCTTAAAATGAGAGATGATATCGTTCCTTATATGAAGGCTCCTTTGCAACTGTATGGGAACAAGCTGAGACTTGCGCTTTTTACCGTCAATGAGACGATGCTTGAGATTACCGGTGATGAGATGTCGACGCCCATTGGCAGAAGTGATTATTATGTTCTTTCTGATCGGGTGATCGAGAATACGGAGTGGTTTAAGTCGATTGTTGAGAATAATAAAGACAGCGTGTGGCTTCAAGCGGATACCGACCGTGAACTAGGCAATATTTCGTATTTCCGCAAGCTTGTTTCTTCCAAAGCAGCACCTGTGATCATCGGATATATTCGCGTTACCGCAAGGATTGATGAGCTTTTTGGTAATTTTGATACCTTCCCGATTGAACAGGGGATCGAGCTTCGTCTGTTGGATAGGGCTACAGGCATGACTATGTACGAACAGGGTGCCGCCGGTGAAGGTACGAAACCAGACGCTTATTTAGTTATTAGTGAAGATATTCCGGTCTCCAGCTATGTCATTGAGGCGCGCGTACCCCACTCTTATTTGAACAAAGACGCTAGTAGAATGCGGAAGGTGATTAGTACCGTTTGCTCTATCAGTTTTTTGGCAATGGCTATTATCGGTTTTCTGGTTGCACGTATATCTGGCAAAAAAATTAAGCGGATTGTGTATTTGGTCCGATCGTTTCAGGAAGGGAATTTTTATAAAAGAATCGGTTTTCCGGGGAACGATGAATTTGTCTATATCGCTAATAGCTTTAATCAAATGGCGACCAGCATTCAGGAGCTAATCCGGAACGTCTATGTACAGGGCATTCAGAAAAAGCAAGCGGAGCTGGATGTGCTTCAAGCCCAGATCAGTCCGCATTTTTTGTACAATACGCTGTCGACCATTGGCAGTCTGGCCAATTTGGGGGAAGTGGAGAAAGTCACGCAGATGGTACAAGGCCTCTCCAAATTTTATCGCCTTACATTGAATGATGGGCATGTATATATCTCACTTGAAAATGAGCTGGAGCAGGTAAGGATGTACCTGGAAATTCAGAGAGTAAAATATGCGGATGCCTTTGAAGTTTATTATGATGTCGACCCGGAAATCTTACAGGTTCCTATCATCAAGCTGATCTTGCAGCCGTTTGTGGAAAATATATTCAAGCACGCTTGGTTTGGGGAGACAATTGCGATCCGTATTACCGGAAAGCGGCTGGGTGACCGTATTGAACTCAAGGTCATTGATAATGGGATCGGCATGCGACCAGATACACTTCAAAATATGCGATCAAGCGCATACCAACCAGGCAGCTACGGTCTGAGAAATGTGGAAGAACGAATTAAACTGAGATACGGGAGCGATTTCGGCATTCAAATCGGCAGCCATTTTGGAGCGGGAACGACAGTTCAAATTATTTTACCGGTCGATAATGAGGAAATCAGGGAAGTCATGGGGGAATGAGCATTATGGCGATGGAGATCAATGTTCTGCTGGTGGATGATGAAGTAATCGATTTGGAATGGCTCAGACGGCGTGTGGCCGGCAGTGATCATTTGCCTTTGCATAACGTGAGAACGGCAACGAGCGGTTTTGCCGCTCTGAAAATGATGGAGCAGCACCCTATTGATATCATTCTCTCTGATATCGGCATGCCGATTATGTCGGGCGTGGAATTTGCACGGAAGGCGAAGGAGATTAACCCTGAGGTCCATATTCTTTTTATTAGCGGACACCAGGATTTCAATTATGCCAAAGAAGCGATTCAATTGAACGCATACAGTTATTTGCTTAAACCTGTGGATGATGACGAGCTGAACGAGACGCTGAAGGAACTTTTCACCAAGATTGAGAAAGAGAGGAAGCAGCGTATTTCCTTGTCGGAAACGCTGACGCTTGTCAATCAGGAGCTGTTGTTGCGTTGGTTTAACGAGGCTGCCCCAGATCAGGTTGAGATGCACATTCACAACATTCTTATACCATACTTACAAGGTGCGTCGGCGGTTGCTATTATTGAGATCGACGACATGGCGCGAAAAATTCAAAACTGGACAGAAGAAGAGCGGAGTTTATGGAGCAGCAGTGCCAATCAGTTCATCCGAAAGTTTGCTCAGGATCAAAGTTTGGGCATGGTGATTACGACCTATGACTATCGCTTTGTGATCCTAGCTGCGGTTCAGGAGCAACATTTCATTGCTTTGCTGGAAGATTTGATTCGGGCATTCTATCAGGAGTTTTCCTGTTCTATTACGATCGGAAGGGGGATGTACACTACCGATCCGGTCAAGCTACATGACTCCTACCGGCAAGCCCAAGCCGCTTTGAGTATTAAATGGATTGTCGGTAAGAATAGGCTGATTCAAGATGCCTCGGAATGGTCTCCAAAGGAAAAGATGGCTTCAGATTTAGAATTTATTGTGGACCGGATGCTCAAGGCTATGCTTGAATACGACCTTACGACGATAGACGATTGCTTGTTGCAGCTATTTGACGGAGACAGCCCGCTCTCCCAGAAAAACGACATCTACGATATCATTATCCGGATTACCTCCAAGCTTCATGCTGATTTGCAGCAAATGAATGAGCATTTATACGAGATTTTGAATTGGGATTCTCATCATCCTTTTGTGCTGTTTCAGTTGGAAACGGTGCACGATATTCTTTCGTGGCTAAGGAGAAGGTTCTTTGAATTGTCAGAGCTGCTTTATTTGAAGCGCCAAAGACAAAAGCGTAAGTTAATTGATGAAATCACTGAATATGTGAAGGAAAGATTAGAGCAAAAAATAACGCTAAATGAAGTTGCCGCACATTTCGATTTTACGCCTAATTATCTAGGTCATCTGTTCAAGGTGGAAACGAATAGTTTATTTAGCGATTTTCTAAGTGAATTACGTATGAAGCGGGTATGTGAACTGCTCGAAGATCCGACGAAGAAAGTATATGAGATTGCGGAACAAGCCGGATATAAGAACATTATTTATTTCAACAGACAATTCAAACAATATATGGGCATGTCGCCCGGCGAGTACCGGAAGAAGAATAAAATCTGAATCGATTCCCTCTTAAGGAGGCTCATGTTCTATATGGAACAGAGCCTTATTTTTTTGGGAAATCGTTGAATTAGTATTATGTTTAGTTGTTTCGCTGAATTATCTCACCGCCGCCGCCCTTTTATAATGAGAGATATAGAGAAGAAAGGGGTGCAAAGATGAAAGGGCATACATTTTGGAGCGATTTGAAAAACTACAGGGTTCTGTTGCTGATGCTGGCTCCGGCGGTTGCTTTTTTTCTTCTGTTTGCCTATGTCCCAATGGCAGGCATTATTATTGCCTTTAAGCATTATGATTACGCGGGTGGTATTTTTGGGAGTGCTTGGAACGGGCTCGACAACTTCCGCTTTTTCTTTGAATCAGGCGATGCCTGGCGGGTAACACGAAATACAGCATTGTACAATATTGCATTTATCGTGGTGAATAACTCTTTGCAGATTTTTGCAGCAATTATGTTGTTTGAGGTCGGCGGCAAATGGTTCCGCAAAATTACGCAATCAGCACTCTTTCTTCCTTACTTTATTTCGTGGGTTGTTGTCGGCGCGATTGCCTATAACTTGCTCAATTATGATATCGGTACTGTGAATGCTCTACTTAGAGGATTTGGGCTAGATCCTATAGATATTTACAATACGCCTGCCTACTGGCCATATATCCTGATTCTCGTTTCCGCCTGGAAAGGTCTTGGATATGGAACGGTAATGTACTTAGCCGCAATTACGGGCATAGATACCGAAATGTATGAGGCGGCTGAAATTGATGGGGCTAACATTTTTCAGCGGATCCGGAAAGTGACGATTCCAAATCTGTACCCGACGATTATTATTTTGGTGCTGCTGGCGGTCGGGAATATTTTCCGCGGTGATTTTGGGATGTTCTATAACATGATCGGCAACAACGGTTTACTGTTCTCTTCCACAGACGTTATCGATACTTTCGTGTTTAGATCGCTGATTACTTCGAATGATATCGGCATGTCGGCTGCGGCTGGTGTGTTCCAGTCCGTTCTTGGATTCGCGACGATTATGACGGTGAACTATGCTGTTCGTAAATACGATAAAGACCGCGCCTTATTCTAACCGTATCAGAGATACAGTTTTCATAATGGAGGTAAAGATATGAAGCAGCTCGATCGTAAAATATTCTCGGGTATTGGTTATGTATCCTTAATCTTTCTCGCAATTTTATGTATATTCCCGTTTATACTTGTCGTATCTTCATCCCTAACGGAAGAAACTAAAATTGTAACGGATGGCTATCAATTTATACCGACTGCCTTCTCTACGGAAGCCTACAACATTTTGTTTAAGTATCCCGATCAGATGATTCAAGCTTATCTGGTGACCATAGGCGTGACTATAATAGGCACATTGTTTGGTTTGTTTCTGACTTCCATGACGGCCTATGCGCTATCCAGAAAAGATTTTAAATGGCGTAATAAATTCTCGTTTTTCTTCTTCTTTACCACGTTATTTAACGGGGGCCTAGTTCCGTGGTATCTGCTTATGGTTAACTATCTCCATATAAAAGATACACTAATGGCTTTAGTGATTCCGATGATGCTCAACGTCTTCTACATCATTGTGATGAAGTCTTTTATGGGCAGTATTCCGGAAGCGATTGTTGAATCGGCCAAAATTGATGGTGCAGGCGATTTTAAGATTTACGCTCGTCTAATCCTGCCCCTTTCCAAGCCGGCCCTAGCTACTATTGGTTTGTTTCTAGCCCTTGCCTATTGGAATGACTGGTACAATGCACTCCTATTTATTTCTAATGAGAATCTGATGCCGCTTCAATATTATTTGTACAAAATGCTTGGCAATATGGACGGCATGCGAAAAGCAATGATGGGTGCAGGAGCAGTCGTAACCACGTCAATCCCAAGCGAGAGCTTAAAGATGGCAATGACCGTTGTGGCCACAGGTCCGATTCTGCTTGCTTATCCATTCGTGCAGAGATATTTCGTCCAAGGCTTGACGATTGGCGCTGTGAAAGGATGAACCCGGGGTTATCCGGTTTATCAATACAATTAAACATAAGGGGGAAGGCTTGAGATGCTGAAGAAAAATAGATTGATCCTGCTGGCGCTCGTTTTAACCTTCGTAATGATTCTAAGTGCATGCGGTGGCGGCAAAAACAACGCTAATACGCCTGCACAGGCTACAAGCAATGCATCTGAGGTAACTAGTGAACCTACAGAAACGGCGAGTGCAACGAATGCAGCCGAGACTTCAGATACCATGGATACCTCCAAAGAAGTAAAGCTGAAAATGATTTTCGTAGGGCCTAAACCGATAGACTATGATAGCGTTTTTGCTGAGATCAATAAAAAGCTGAAAGAAAAAATCAATGCGACCCTTGAGGGCGAGTTCTTAGACTGGTCTGACTGGGCTCAAAAATATCCACTGAAGCTGGCGGCCAATGAAGATTTCGATCTCATCTATTCAGCAAACTGGGCTGGTTATAATGATCAGGCGCTGAAAGGCGGATTCCTGGAATTGACCGATGAGCTGCTTACCAAATACATGCCGCAAACTAAGGCAGTGATGTCAGATGTGAGCTGGGATCAGGCAAAAGTAAACGGCAAACTGTACATGGTTCCACAAAACAGAGGAGAGTCTGTTGAGAAGCTGATTCTGTATCGTGAAGATTTGCGTAAGAAATACAATCTTCCTGAAATCAACAGCCCGGAAGCGTATGCTACGTATTTGAAGACGATCGCACAAAAGGAAAAGGGAATTACGCCGTTCACTCCGGAAACGGGAGACTGGAAATATCATAATTTGGATCGTGTATTATTGAAGCAGCAGACCGAATGGAATATGTTTGACCTAGACCTTCCGTTTGCTTTCAAATTGACGGATGAAGCAGGCAAAGTCTTTAACGTCTATGAGACACAAGAGTTTAAAGATCTACTCGTGTATTACAAAGATCTTGCGGATAACAATGCTTGGTCGAAAAACGTGCTAAACAGTAAAAACGATCATCAGGCAGATTTTAAAGCAGGCAAAACAGCCTCGATTACGCACAATAACGGAACACTTGGAGCACTCATGGCTTTGATGCGCCAAGAAAATTCTCCTTATGAAGTAGCATTGGCTGATATCAACCAAGGCAAAAAGAAATCAGTGGCGATTTCTACACAAAACGGTACATCGATTCATGCGACTTCCAAAAATGTAGAGCGCTCCTTGATGCTCATCGATCTGATGCAAAACGATAAAGAACTACATGATCTGATGATGTATGGTATTAGCGGTGTGCACTATGAAGCGGTTGGCGACGACAAATACAAAGCACTCGACAAGAATCCGAACTTTACTGGCTTCTCGAATTGGAACTTCAACTCACCACTCAACCGTGATAATGAAGCATTCCCGCAAGAAGCTAGTGATCTGGCCAAGGGCTGGGAAGCCAACGTCTACCACTATGCACTTGAAACCTTTGTATTCGACAATAGCAAAGTGAAGACAGAAATTGCCAATGTGGGCAACGTGATGCTCCGCTATGCCATTCCGCTGGAGTACGGTGTAATTAAAGATATCGACAAAGGCCTTGCAGATCTGAACAAGCAACTGAAATCAGCGGGCATTGATAAAATCCAAGCCGAGCTGCAAGCGCAAATTGATGCTTTCTTAGCCAACAAGTAAGCTACAAAATAAAGGAGGCTCAACAGTCACCAAGTGGCTGTTGAGCCTCCTTGTTTTTTGGAATTATCCGCGTAACTACAGCAGTCTCCTGTTTGGAAATAATCGGAGCAATTCAACAGGGGTGGCGGTTTCGGTTTCCGGGCATGTTACTTAAAACATGTTTAGGAGGGATATAAATGTCTAGAAGAAACAGGAAATATGCAGTGCCGGGAGCGAACCAAGGAATGCAAAGCTTTAAAGCTGAAGTGATGCGGCGTGAGGGCTATAATGTAGACTCAGAGCGGCCTGATGATGTGAAATACGAGGTAGCTAAAGAACTTGGAGTCCCCATGGAGCACGGTTATAATGGCCATTTAAGCACAGAATCGGTGGGTCAGATCGGCGGTAAAATTGGTGGATCAATGGTCCGTGAAATGATCCGTCTCGCACAACAGCAATTGGTGGACCGGGAGGGGCAGTAGCAATTTTTCTAATATAATGTTACGGAAATCGTGGGAGGCGGCTTTAGTCCTGAATTTCATGGGACGGAGACCGTCTTCTTTGTGTTTGCCTCACTTCATATGTGTATATAATGGTAGAAATTTACCGATGTTCCACGGTATAGTGAAGAAGGATCTAGCGCGGAGGACAAAGGGATTCTTGCTGAGCAAGATGCCAGACGGGACATTCAAGGGTAAAATGGCACATACATAAGGAGCAGTGAGATGAATTTTATAAAAGAACATCTTTTTTGGCAGTATCCAGTTAGCACTTTTTCTATTACAGATGACAGGATTGAAATTGTAACTGAGCCTGATACTGATTTTTGGCAACGCACCTATTATGGGTTCAGAAATGATAATGCACCTGCACTGCTAATGAAGACGGATGAGAAATACTTTTCTTTTATAGTGAAAACTGATTTTGACAGCGCTCATAGATTTGACCAGTGTGGAGTAATTATTTATCAGGACAGTGACAATTGGTTCAAGGCATCGATGGAATATGAGAATGAAGAATATCAAAGATTGGGTAGTGTAGTTACCAATCACGGATATTCGGACTGGGCAACCACAGACATCGATGCAACAATAAAAACAATGTATTACAGATTAAGTCGGCGTGGGAGTGACTTTTGTGTTGAAAATTCTTTAGATGGAATCCTATTTAAGCAGATGCGTATTTTTCATTTGTTTGAAGGGAATGAGCAAATAAACTTTGGTGTATATGCTTGTAGCCCTGGGAATTCGTCATTTAAAGCAACATTCACAGAAATAGAAATAACAGAATGTCAGTGGTTGGAACACAAATAGGGAGAGCTTCAGTAACATAAATTGTCATTATCTTAGATTATAAAGAGGAGCCTCGTCTGAAGTGACGAAGCTCCTCTTTATTTTAGAATCTATGTTTGTTTAAAAAATACTGAATGAATTAACTGGGCTCGCGTAGGCACTCTTTTTTTAAATAAGCAGCAAAGCTCTTGATATTCATCCGTATGTGCCGATTATTGCCTTCTAGCTTGCTCATCATGATGCCGCCCTCCATGATGGAAAGGGAGAAGGTAGCTAGTGCCTCAATATCGAGGTCTTCTTTGAATTCACCGCTTTGCACACCTTCGGATATGATTTTCTTTTTGGACTCCAGCGTACCTATTAAGGCTTGTTGGGCTCTTACACGTAAGCCTGGATGGCTGTCGTCGCTTTCAATAGCCGTGTTGAGGAGTGGGCACCCCCCAATGAAAGGTGGCGCTTCAACTACTTTCTCGTACACATGTAAATAAGCTAATAACTTGCCAGAGGCTGTTTCTTGCTGACTGATGGCATGCGCAAGTTGGGCCCCGACAATACTACCCGCATAACTAAAAGCTTCATATGCAATCTCATCTTTACTGGAAAAATGACGGTAGATGCCGCCTTTTTTAATGCCTGTCAATTCTGTTATATCAGATAAGGATGAGCCCGAATATCCCTTCTGGTTAAAAAGTTCAGCGGCTTTAGCTATGATGTATTTGCGAGTTTTCTCACCCTTTTCCATCGTCATCCTCCGTCCTTAATGGTATATGTACACGTAGTATATCAAACGAAATTAATCTGTTGCAAAAAAAGCATTTATGTTATTATAAAAGATACCGATTGGTATCTTTTATAAAGGACAGGGGTGCAAACGACAATGACAACGACATGGTTTAAGGAATCCAGGTATGCATGGGTTGGATTAGGGTCTCTCTGGGTTATTGGATTTATTGGTGCATTGACCCGGTTTAGCTTGTCTTTTTTTCAGGTGCAAATATCAACGGATTTACAGATTAGCAGGGGATTTATCTCCATGGCATGGTCCACCAATACATTCATCTTAGCCGTATGTGCACCTTTGGGGGGCTGGCTCGTGGGGCGTTATGGTACAAAGAAGATCCTAATGTTAAGTACAATCATGAGTATTTTGGGTACTGGGATTGTCGTGTTAGGCCACGATCCTATTGTATTTTTTATTGGATATGGTGTTATCTCTGGTTTGGCCGGTATTGGGGCGACGACGAGTTATATATTGATGTTTGAATGGTTTCGGCATCATCGGGCTAAAGCAATGGCTTTGCTGGCGAGTGCTTCTTCTGTAGGATTAGCGATTATTACTCCCATTTTCGTATCCATGGACTGGCTGACTTGGAAGAATGCCTTTATGACTTCTTTTACCCTAGGTGTTTGTGTGTCACTCCCTGTAATTTGGTTTGGGATTAAGAGTTCACAACAGAACAAAACGGAGAAAGCTCCAGCGAATCGTTCAATAGAAGTGGAAGATCAAAATATGTCGCCTAGAGTAGCTCCATCACCCAAGAAAATTATATCTCTTCCTATCTTTATCGTGGTCGCGATTGCACTGTTCACCTGCGGTATCAATATGGGATCCGTAGAGATGAATTTGGTAGCCATACATCAGTTGGCAGATGTATCACCAAGCATGATCGCCCTATCTATGAGCATACTTGGTATTATGGAAATCACGGGTGCACTCATTTGCGGATATTTTCTGGACCGATACAATAAATTAATGATGATGTCTCTATTGTATGGCATACGCATTATTGGCTTTGCTTTCCTCTTTATGCACTTGGGAAGTTCACCTATTCTCTTTGCTATAGCGTTCGGGATTACCTACTTAAGTGCATTACCGGGTGGAATGATTGTCATCAATGAGTTTGCAAAGGGTAAAGGAAAACATACAGGTGTTCTACTTCTCATGCACCAGAGCGGCGGTATAGTAGGCGCATTAATCGGAGGCCTGTCCTTTGATTATTTTGGGAATTATCAGAACTTGATTGTTGTTGACATTATAATCTGCATCCTCGTAACGCTAGGGTACTTCGGATTATTCACGACACATAGAAGGAGTCTACGGAATAAGAAGGATGTAGTAAGTGAGGCACTTTGATTAGAGATGAGATGATGTAAATACAACTGCATGCATAAGTGGCGACCTTATCCTTCATATTATAGAGCATCTAAGAACAAAGGAGATTACATCTTGAAGCGGCAGCTACATTCAGGAAGTACGCTGGGAGGACAACAGCTAGGTCACGGCGCTCATGAAATGTTTGATGTACACGAGGAGTTACCCTTTGATTGAGATTCTAAAGTATAAAAGGAGGAAGCAGTTATAGCACCGTTAGTTGAGGGAATAAATAAAAGGCGTTCAATCATTCAACGGTGACTGAACGCCTTTTTGTATTTGAGTATGCTTATTGGAAATTGTGAATGTTTGGTGTAAATAACATATAAGCTTGTGAGCTTATTAGCGGTTTTGCAGGAATCCTCCCATTTTCGTTGAATATATCCCGGTAACCGTATTACGTATTTAAGATACGTAGCCACAGGAGGAGAACAACATTGAAATCGACTACCGTTCAAAGCCTTACGGAGACGTTTAAGCTGGAAGTGCTTGCAGGTGCTGGCTGCATGGATCGTGAAATCACGCGTTCAAAGGCGCATAGACCTGGTCTGGAGTTCGTGGGTTACTTTGATTTTTTCCCGACGAAGCGGGTACAAGTGTTGGGCTGCAAGGAAATCAATTATCTGTTAACGCTAAGCGTTGAGCAACGCAAGTTACATATTGGTAATATCGTCAAATATCATCCACCATGCTTTATTGTGACGACAGGTCAGCAGGAGATCCCTTATTTAACGCTATTCTGTGAGGAAGAAGGTATACCACTGCTTCGGACGCAGGAGACGACGACAGAGTTCATCGCAAAAATTGATACTTATTTGGTGAAGGCACTGGCGCCAGAGTTTTCAATTCATGGCGTATGTGTAAACGTGTCCGGCATAGGCGTCTTACTCAGAGGCAAGTCCGGGATTGGAAAAAGCGAAACCGCGCACACGCTAATTAGAAGAGGTCATCGGTTTGTAGCGGATGATATCGTGGTGCTTAAAAAGCTGGGACCGGCAACGCTTCTCGGCACACATAACGAGACGACCCGCGAGTTCCTCGCGCTGCGAAGTATAGGTCTGATTAACGTTGTGCGCCAGTACGGGCGTAGAGCCTTTCAGGATGAGACGCGAATTGTGCTCGACATTGAGTTGTCTCCTTGGCGAGAGAATTCCTTGAATAATGAGCTCGAACTGGAGCCGAAGTTCACAGACTATCTTGGCGTCCAAATTCCGCATATTGAAATCCAGCTTCAACCCGGCCGTGACGTAGCCGGACTAATTGAAGCGGCGGCTAACAACTGGTATCTGAAGCAGCTCGGCTATAGCGCCGTTGAAGAGTTCATGCAGAGGATCGAAAACGGGCGATGATATGAGCAGACCGCAGATGAAATCTGCGGTCTGTTTTTCAACTAAATTTTTCCTTTCATGTGCGATTGGCTGGGCATAGGTTAGAAATGGTATAATTTCTAATAGGTATTTTGAGTGATCGTTACTAGGAGGTATTAATGATGAGTGATGAGCTATTGGAAAAACTGGATGCGTGGCATGAGGAAGATGAATTTCAAGAAATCGTGGATGCAATAACGGAAATTCCTGAAGAGGAAAGAGATTATGTTCTAACTAGTCATTTGGGCAGAGCGCTTAATAATCTTGGGCAATATGAAGAGGCTTTAGAACAGTATTTAAGCATTGAAGAAGAAGGCGAAGGTGACCCGCTCTGGCATTACCGTATCGGAGTTTCCTATTATTATCTCAAGCGGTATGACGAAGCTTTAAAAGCATTTACAATTGCAGACCAGTTGGAGCCTGATGATGAAGACACCTTGGAGTTTTTGGGTTGGATAAAACGTAAATTGGCTAAAAAAGCCGCGAAAAAGCCTGTGAACAAACCTGCAAAGAAACCTGTAGTAGCGATAGACACCACCAATTTCTGGGATGACAGCGAGTATGCGTTCGAAGAATATATCTCTGAGTCGCCTACAGATGCATTGATTGCTTCAGTGGAAGAAGAACTGGTGTTTAAGTTGCCAAAATATTACGTTGAAATGATGAAGTTACATAATGGGGGAATTCCTCACAACAACCGGTACCCAATTGCGGAAACAGGAGAATTTATTACGATTTCAGGTATTCTCGGGATTGGACGAGATAAGAATAAGTCGCTGTGTGGAGCTTCAGGCAGCCGGACTGTGATTGAAAATGGACGTTATCCTGAAGTGGGTGTGGTGATTTGTGATTGTCCTTCTGAGAATGAAGTGGTGATGCTGGATTACCGCGAGTTTGGAAATGATGGCGAGCCTGAGGTTATTCATGTAGATCGAGATAATAAATACAAGATCACACGCTTGGCTGACAATTTTGAGAGCTTTATCGCCGGACTGGTGAAATAATGAATTTCGCTGGCTAAGAATACGATTACTGAGGCATTCCTTAACAGGAGTGCCTTTCTATTAAGAAATAGGGGGTAATTCGGTGTTTCCTGCGCTATGTCCAATCTCAATAGAAGAATATTCGGGTAGATTAATCGTGTTTGATGGTGTCGATGGTGCGGGGAAAACTACTATGATAGACTGCCAATAATCAGTCATGAATCGGTCATAAATCAGAAAACAGAGCAGCAATTCTCCAATCATGGAGACACGTTGCTCTGTTTCTTTTAATCCACTCATTGATCGCTATTAAACACCTTGGACTGAAGCACATCCAGCGCTCGGTTGATTTCCTCCAGTTCTTCAGTAGAAGAATCCTTAATCCGATCCAGAAAACGTTCGCCAATTTGCGTAAAAGCCTTATTCATCATCGCTTGTCCCTCTTCAGACAGTCGGATGAATTGTTTACGGCGATCTTCTGCAACATCAAATTTCTCGCAAAGATTCTTTTCCGTTAATTTCTTGAGCTCACGGCTTGTGTTCGGCATAGAGATATTCTTACATTCGCTGATTTGGCTAAGGGTAACGGGCTGGCTGACTGCAATATACTCCAGAATACTATATTGAACGGGTGTAATACCTTCCGGTCTAACATCTTTGGTTAAGTCGAATGTTACCTCATGGACTGCCGTCGTAAAGGTCACTAATTTATGAAAAAATGCTTCTTTGTCCATTACGATCACCTCTTAGTGTAAACTTTAACAAAATAATTATCATAATACAATTATCATTTGACAACTAAATAATGGTTGTGATACGATTTTGTTATCAAATGATAATTAAAGAGGTGGAGCAATGAACGTTTTAGTCATCTATACTCATCCGAATCATAAAAGTTTAAGTTATGCTTTTTTCAATAAAGTCATTCAAGGAAGTCATGAGAATCAACAGATCTCGAAGTTAGAGGTACTTGATCTATATGAAGAGCAATTTGATCCGGTGCTGGTTTTTAATGAAAATAAACGTAGAAGAGACATGCACATCGACCCCAAGCTAGAGAAATATCGTGAGCAGATTCGTCAGGCCGACAAAATTGTGTTCGTGTATCCCATCTGGTGGGGGCGGCCTCCCGCTATGCTGCTCGGTTATATTGATCAAATGTTTGCTTCTAATTTCGCTTACAGAGAAAAGGGCGGGCTTATACCTGAAGGGTTGCTGAAAGGGAAGTCTGTGGTTTGTATTTCCAGCATGAAGGGGCCGACCCTATATCCTTTATATTGGTTAAATAATTCCCATAAAGTGCTGATGAGAAAAGCATTGTTTCAATATTGTGGGATCAAGAAAGTGAAGTTTTTCGAGTTTGGGAATATGGAGAGCCCGAAAGGTAAGCATGAAAAGAAGCTAAATCAGGTGTATCAATATTTTAAATCTGTAGCTAATTAATACGACAGTTTCAGCAGCGTTATGATTATTTCGGCTCGTTGTAGAGATAAGCAACATAATCCTGCAGCACCGAGGTATGGCCCATTTGTCGCAGCATTATTCCGATATTCCCGCGGTGATAGCTGCCGTGGTTCGCGATGTGAAAGATAGCCCCGGAAATGGATGTCTCAAGTGACCCCATCGTTGGATGATCTAGAACAACGCTGGGGTCCTTATTGATTTGACTAGCCAAAAGAATTTTATTTTTACTGGATAGCTCACGGTAGAGGACATCCATTTCTTCAATATCTTTTATTGCTAACAAGGGCTCTAGTTGTGCTGCTGATGTGATAGCTTCATTCCTCGTTCGTCCTGATATCAAGTCAAACCAAATGTTCTCCACGCCATAAATATGCGTCACAACCTTTGCTACTGAAGAAAAACCACTCTGGATATCCTTATGGTAAATGTCTTTAGGCAATTCCTTTAAGCGATGGATGATCGTTTGATTAGCCCATACATTGTAGTCATACATTTCTAACGTCGGATGTTTCTCCATGAGTTTCTCCCCCTAAGATTATGGATGCTTTAATTATACCCACTCCAAAAATGTTCGGTCCAATTTAGAGATGTTTATTATAGGATCCTTTGTCCAAAATAAACCAAAATACAGA
>RCUU01000468.1_pt1 | contig 22339 bp, 22 predicted proteins | sample 2166211 | NCBI WGS metagenome assembly RCUU01 (sample SAMN09932620, study PRJNA488358) | compost metagenome | feature: garden; material: soil; isolation source: compost soil in phenylacetic acid-enriched culture | place: Germany: Experimental Botanical Garden Goettingen | collected 2016-01-27
TCTACTGCCCTGCTTGCCCAGAAGGCAGTTCATGGTGTCGGGACAAAAGGGCAGCCGCAACAAGTCATCCAATCAGCGTATTTCAAATAGCCGATTTTTGCATGTACTTTCTCAGCGGAGGTCGGCTTTTTTTGCGTTATCCAAAAAGTATAGAAAGGTTAATGGCTTCTCCCTATGAATTGACTGAAGTGGTCTAGGGCTTGAGGAAAGAGTTTCTAATCAAGGAAGCAGCATTTGTAACAGATAAGGGGAACAAATACAGGGTGGAAAGGGGGATTTTTACATATGATTATTGGTTCTCCTCACAAGGGATAGGGGAGGTAATGGGTATGAAAAGTAGATATATAACCTCTCTCAATATAAACAAGAGATGGCGGTACAATATAAATGGATTAAAACAGGCTTTTTTCTTAAGAATTATTGGGTCCTTCTAAGGGCAAATAACTATCTGGAGAACCTTGTAAGAATTTTAGTGATATTTGATCTCCTATTATTTAATGTCTGTGAAACCTTTGTAATGCCTATTAAACCCTACTTGTCGCGCTCGTAATGCGGTAGCCGTAGGCCAGGGGGCAATTTCCTTCACCAGCATCTTTAACTTTTCAAACACAGCGCGGCTTCCAAGGTTTTCGAGGGACACGTTTTTTTGTGCTCTCTACAAAAACCTCCTAATCTTTTACTATAATGCTCCTTTCAGATATTTATCTTTATAACTAAACTACGGGGTTTCTATCTTTTTTAGTAATGGACAAGTAATTTTGCTCTGATTGTTCAATTATCTTATTGGGTTTATGAAAAGTGTAATAGTAACTCTAGTAATGGTCAGTCAGCATTTTTGCAGGATGCAAAAAGAGTATGCAGCACAATACATTAACAGGGGGGGAGGGTATGGGAATTATTTTTATAAAGATGATTTATCCTACAAGACAAACTCCTGAGTCCATTTGTAACAAAGGAGTTTGTCTGCAAAGTGAAGAGTATTTTAACCCTCATATATAAATTTTAAAAATATGCACCCTCATTAAATCCTCTTCTTATAGGCGCTTTATCTTCTTCACCATCCGGCTTTTTCCCAGTTATTATAGAGACTCCATCTCCACCAGCTAGTAAAATAGATAATGAAAATAATTCTCTACCTATAAACCCATAAGTATAATTTCCTACGTATGCAGCGTTTTGAATCTCTCTACTCGAGTAAAACTGGCAATCTAATAGATTATGCCAAGGACCATAGCCGGAAATAATTTTGTAATCCCATAAACCACCGGGTTTAACTCGCTCAACAAAATATCCAACGGCTAAACTGTAAGCGGTTGCTCCTGGATTAGGTTGACCAGAGTAAATAAGTGTATTTAGAGTGTCTGCGTAGTAATCTTTAAGCTCAGTTCTGTTTGCTCTTGCAAGAGCATAAATATTTTTATAAGCAGGAGCTCCTGGATCGCTAAAAGGAACAATCGAATTATCATTTTGAATAATTAATAAATTTTCATTACCAATATTACCTAAACTATCTTTGTAATTACTATATTCTTCTGGAGTACGAACATAAAAATCAAAATCTGGATTAAAAGCGGCTGCGCCTTCTTTTACAACATTATTAATGCTCTTAATAATTTTCACATATTCGATAAATTCACTATTACTAATTTGCAAATCATCTGCAGTCGCTGTAATTATTAATTGATTTTGACCATCTAAATAGGCAAGTTTATTTTGTGATACAACAGAATGGATTCTTTCAAAAACGTCAACTTCTAGATTTAGGTTAGTATTAACACTTTCATTCGATGATGCTTCTGCCAAACTCGAAAACAAGAAGAAAATTGAAAGAAACATGATTGTGGCTTTCTTAAAAAATACCATAATATCCCTCCTAATGTAATATGAGTATACTATAGCATATATTTCTTTATTAAATACAATATTTTCATTTTATTGAAAATAATTATGTAATATATTATCATTTTGTTATTGGGCTATGGGTATTATTGTGGTTTGAATGTTTTGGAGTCATAGGACAAAGAGGGTGATTGTTATCAAGTACTTTATGAAATTGAATATTATGAGTATGATTTATGCAATTATGTTAAGCATTGAAGTGCAATTACTTGTTAATATCTATCGTATTAGTAGAATAGTTGGAGGGGACGTATCGTTTGTTGCAAATTTGGTGTATACTCTCATTTTTATAGTTTTTATCTTATTTACGGTCTTACTTGTTTTTTTGAATAAAAGATACTTTATAATAAGTAAACTTAAGTTGAAACTAGTTACTGTTATTCTCTGGATTCCGTATTTTGTACTTATTAATTCTCTATTCAACTATTTTTTTCCAATAAGTAATAAAGGGGACTCTCCAACTCCTTTTTTAGGCCTGATGGGGATTATTATAATAATTATTCATTTTATTCTCGTTGTTCTTCTCAACTTATTAACTTTGAAAAAACAATAGTACACTAATTTATGTGTAACATCGATCAGTATTGAACTCGTTACATACACCCCAACAGACATTAGATTCCGATCAATAGTTCGTCGAGACGTCCATTGATAAGGGATACCCACGCTAGCAAAAGAAAAAGACATCCCCGATTACAAAAGTAAATAAAAGGAAAACCAAAACGTGGTCCTTCCATCACTTTATAACGAAAATCTCACAGCAAATGCCTTAAAGTAATCCCCTTTAATATAAAGCATTCTTTTAATAGGGATAGGATGCTTCTAGAGTCTGAAAATCTTGGGTAGAAAAGGACAATATTCGGGAATAAAACAGCAAGAATGTAGGAAGAAAAATCTCTTACCTGACTTGTATGATAGTTGTATCATGTAATAAATGGAGGGTAAGTGACGATGACACTGAAAATTGGAATTATTGGCTGCGGTGGTATTGCGCGTGGTAAACATATGCCGGCACTGAAGAAAATAAAGGAAGCAAGTATGGTTGCTTTTTGTGATATTGTTCTGGAACGCGCCGAGGAAGCTAAGGCGGATTTTGGACATGAAGATGCTGCGGTATACAATGATTACAGAGAGATGCTGAAGGATGAATCCATCGATGTGATTCACGTATGTACTCCGAACATTTCACACGCAGAAATTTCTATTGCAGCGATGGAAGCCGGAAAACATGTCATGTGCGAAAAGCCGATGGCCAAGACGACCGAGGAAGCGCAAGCAATGATCGATGCTTCCAAGCGAACGGGAAAGAAGCTCACCATTGGCTATCAAAACCGGTTCAGATCGGATTCAGCTTATTTGCACCGGATTTGCGATCAACAAGGGCTGGGAGAAGTTTATTATGCTAGAGCCAAGGCTATCCGCCGTCGTGCTGTCCCAACCTGGGGTGTTTTTCTTGATGAAGAGGCGCAGGGCGGGGGACCGTTAATCGATATCGGAACCCATGCGCTGGATCTGACGCTGTGGATGATGAATAATTACAAGCCGAAATATGTAGTAGGAAACGCCTACCACAAGCTGTCCGCCAGAAAAAACGCTGCAAATGCCTGGGGTTCATGGGAGCCGGAGAAATTTAAGGTGGAGGATTCCGCTATCGGATTTATAACGATGGAAAATGGAGCAACTATTGTGCTTGAAGCGAGCTGGGCGCTGAATACGCTCGATGTAGGTGAAGCCAAAACCGTTCTGTGCGGAACAGAAGGCGGTGCAGATATGGAAAACGGCCTGCGCATTAATGGTGAAGAATTCGGCAAGCTGTATACGAGACAAATTGAGTTGGAAACGGGTGGAGTGGATTTTTATGATGGAGCCCAGGACGATCCGGCTCTGAACGAAGCAGTGCACTGGATTGAGAGCATTTTAAACGATAGGGAGCCTGTTGTTAAGCCGGAGGAAGCGCTCGTGGTTACCCGTATATTAGAAGCTATATATAAATCCTCCGAAATTGGGGAGCCAGTATATCTTGATTAGAAAATATTTGTTGATTTGTGTGCTAATGTAATTTGGTAACCATATCAGGAAAAGAGGAATAACCAATGAAACTAGGTGTGTTTGATCCTTTATTTGGAAACTTATCATTAGTAGAAATGCTGGATAAGCTTGCGGCTGCAGGCTTGAACGCTGTTGAAATCGGTTCAGGCGGTAATCCGGGAAACCCGCATTGTCCTACAGATGAATTGCTTGCAAGCGAGGAAGCTCGTAAGGCATATTTGGATGAATTCAAGAAGCGTAATTTGATTATCAGCGCTCTTAGCTGTCACAACAACCCGATCTCCCCAGATCCCATTGAGGCACGGGAAGGGGACACAATCCTGCGGAAATCGATTAAATTGGCATCGTTATTGGGCGTCCCTGTAGTCAATACGTTTTCGGGCACCGCTGGGGATAGTGAAGAGGCGAAGGCGCCGAACTGGCCAGTCATTCCATGGCCAACTGTGTACAGCGACATAAAAAAATGGCAGTGGGAAAATAAGCTTATCCCTTATTGGAAGGAAATCGGAAAGCTGGCTGAAGAGCATAACGTAAAGATAGGCATCGAGCTGCATGGAGGCTTTCTATGCCATACACCATATACTCTCCTGAAGCTCCGTGAAGAAACTAGTCAAGCGATCGGCGTAAATCTTGATCCTAGTCACTTATGGTGGCAGGGCATAGATCCGGTAGGTGCCATAAAAATTTTAGGAAAAGCGGGAGCTATCCATCATTTTCATGCTAAAGACACTTATCTGGATCAGGACAATATCAATATGTATGGATTGCTTGATATGCAGCCCTACGGAGACGTGCAGTCACGTGCCTGGACGTTCCGTTCTGTAGGCTGCGGGCATAGTATATCTGAGTGGTCAAATATAATTAGCGCCCTTCGGACTTATGGATATGATTACGTAATCAGCATTGAGCATGAAGATCCTTTGATGTCCATTGAAGAAGGCTTCAATCGCGCCGTAACCAATCTTCAATCCATACTGATCCATGAACAGCCGCACGATATGTGGTGGGCATAAATACAGAAGCGGAAGGTAATTAACTATGGATAATCGTATTTATAATGTTGCAATTATCGGCTACGGAGGAATGGGAAACTATCATGTAAAGCTGATTGATCCTGTACCGCAGATAGCCGTTATCGGGGTTTATGATATTGTTGATTATCGAATGGAATCGGGTAAGGAAGCAGGTTTTAAAACGTATGAAAGTTTAAATGCCGTTCTGGACGATAAGGCTGTAGATGTGATACTGATTGCCACGCCTAATGATGCTCATAAAGAGATCGCCATCAAGGCCCTGCAGGCTGGAAAACATGTAATTTGTGAAAAACCGGTTACGATTAGCAGCGGGGACCTTCTGGATATTGTAAAGGTAGCCGACAAAGAAAAGCGAATATTTACCGTGCATCAAAACCGCCGCTGGGATGATGATTATCGGATAGCCAGAGAGCTAATTGACAAGGGGACAATCGGAGAGCTGCTTCATGTAGAATCACGGGTCCAGGGAGCGAATGGTATCCCCGGCGACTGGCGCCAGCTAAAGGCTCATGGTGGCGGAATGCTGCTGGATTGGGGAGTACACCTGCTGGATCAGCTCCTTCAAATTACCGATAGCCCAATAGAAAGTGTTGCAGCTACTTTAAGCTATGTTTTAGGTACAGAGGTGGATGACGGGTTTACCAGTCATATTAAGTTTAATGACGGCTTGACTGCAGTCATCGAGGTGGGAACGACTAACTACGTTACGTTGCCTCGCTGGTATATTAAAGGGACGGAAGGAACCGCTTTGATCAAGGATTGGGACTTGAACGGAGAAATTATTATTCGGAATGCGGATGCAGCACATACGGAGCCGAAGCCAATCCAAGCCGGACAGGGCTTAACCAAAACGATGGCACCGCCCTCTGAAGAATCAACCCTATCGATTGCGATTGAAAAACCTGCCCCCGCAGCGGAAAGCTTCTACGAAAATTTTGTATCAATTATAGAAGGAAGAGCAGAGCCTGCAATCAAGAACGAAGAGGTGCACCGCGTACTCGTTCTTATCGAGACCATTTTTGAGGCAGCCGAGCATCAACAAGTGATCCGTAGAAGTATTTAGTTATCAATATGAACTTCTAAAAATGTTGAATTACAAGAGAGGATCTGTGATGCAGATCCTCTTCTATTATGCAGGAGCTAAGCGATCTATTTAGTAGCTTAATGTTTATTAGCAATGGGAGAAGGTGCAGGATTGACAACATGGTTTTTAATTATTATCTATTTGGCATTTATCAGCCTGGGGCTTCCGGATTCATTGCTTGGTTCAGCTTGGCCTGTGATTTGGCCTGATTTGGGTGCTTCATTCGGCTCTGCAGGAATCGTCTCCATGGTTATAACGGGGGGAACCATCGTATCCAGTCTGGCAAGCGGAAGTGTGGTTCAGCGATTAGGGACAGGCAAAGTGACAATGATCAGTTGTTTTTTGACTGCAGGAGCACTGCTTGGATTCTCTATGGCACCTTCAATTGTCTGGTTGTGTATTTTGGCGATTCCTCTGGGTTTGGGCGGAGGATCTGTTGATGCTGCACTGAATCATTATGTAGCCGAAAACTATAAGGCGCATCATATGAACTGGCTGCACTGCTTTTGGGGCTTAGGGGCAACTATGGGACCGATCATTATGTCAGGCTATATTGCCGACCATAATTCCTGGAGAGGAGGGTACCTGGCAGTCTCCCTGATCCAATTTTCGCTCGTTCTTATTTTGTTAGTTACGCTTCCCTTATGGAAGCGAGTCGCTGCGAGTCGTGAACTGGAGCGTAGGCAAAATGGGGAGTATGTTGAATACACGGAGCCGGAGGAACGGTCCAAAGTCAATGTACTCGGGATCAAAGGTGTCAAGCCTACCCTCATTGCCTTTTTACTGTATTGCGGAGTCGAGAGCACAGTTGGATTATGGGGAGCCAGCTATCTGGTTGGTGTACGACAGATTACAGCCGAGACGGCAGCCGGATGGATATCCTTATACTATGGTGGTATAACAGCCGGTCGGCTGATTACCGGCTTTATTACGCTGAAGGTCCACAATCGGATACTAATTCGCTGTGGACAGTTCATTACGATTGCAGGAGCGGGAATCCTTTTGCTTCCGCTGCCGGATGCGTTTTCCCTTATCGGGTTCATTCTGATTGGACTTGGACTTGCTCCAATTTATCCTGGGTTAATTCACGAAACACCAACCCGTTTTGGAAAAGAAAACTCGGCGAAGCTCATAGGCTATCAAATGGCTGTCGCCTATACGGGGAGCACATTCCTTCCTCCGCTTATGGGTGTCATCGCCACGAAGACGAGTATGATCTTGTTCCCGTTTCTAGTGCTTTTCTTTCTTGTTGCCATGCTGCTGAGTGCAGAGAAAGTCAATATTGTTTTGGGTAAACGGAAGCAAGCGGGGAATTAGGATAGGATCTATTTAAATCTCTGTAGGTAGTAATGCAGGTAAAGATAATTTAAGAATACGAATGCAAGCTGACGTTGGGAATATTACCGGCGTCAGCTTGTTTGATTTCATTGAAATTCCCATTGGATTTTCCTTTGAACTTTTCTTTGAACTTTTCTTTGAAATTTTCTTTGAATTTATCTTGATAAAAATCCGACTGAATCGAAAGATTCCCTCATTTTATCTGAGTTGATATGCAGAGTGCTACTCTATTCCGATAGCAGCGAATAAATATACTTGCAAAAGCTAATGATAGCGTTATGTATTGATACCGGACTTAGCAATTCAGCAGGGAGAGGGGCAGGAGAGATGGATACTCAAACGAATATGCTGCAAAATGAGCGGTTAACCGGACGTCTCGAAATAGACGAAGAGCTGCTGCAATCAGTCTTTGCAGGCTGCTCGGATATTGTGTTTCATTCGTTCCAGACCGCTAATGGCACCCCCGCTCTCTGTGTATACTGCTTTGGATTATGCAATGTTGACCGGCTCGAACGCCAAGTGCTGGCCCCCCTGCAGGGGATCGGAAGAGACGGGAGCGTAATTGACGGAGAACAATCAAGCAGCTTTCCAGAACAAGCACAGCTTCGAGAAGACAGCTCTCGTGAACATAGAGGAGATCAAGCGGACTCTGGTTCCTCGCAGGTTCCGATATCTTCCATCCGGACGGTGAACACGGTCAGTCAGGCGATAGAGGCTATTATGGATGGAAAGGCTCTAATCATTGTAGAGGGAAAAGCATCCGGCACCATTTATTCGCTTTATAAAGTGGCGACCCGTTCACCGGAGGAGCCGGCGGCCGAGTCTACGGTTCGCGGGGCCCGCGACGGTTTTACCGAATCGTTGAACATGAATTTGTCCTTGCTGCGCAAGCGGATGAAGACGCCGGCACTCAAGCTGCAAATACTGAGAATAGGGGAATATACAAAAACCAAGGTTGTGCTTGCCTATATGGACGGGTTGATCGATCCGGAGCTGGTAAAAGAAGTACAATCACGATTAGATCGATTGAAGATCAAGGATGTGCTGGAAAGCCAGTTTATTGAGGAGGGTATAGTAGATCAGCGATTCTCGCCCTTTCCGCAGATGATCGCCACGGAACGGCCCGATGTAATCGTCTCTAATTTGCTGGAGGGTCGCTTCGCGCTGCTTGTTGACGGGACGCCCTTCAGTCTGGTAGCTCCGGTTACCTTGTTTTCTATGCTTCAATCTCCTGAAGATTACTATCAGAATATGTACATGAGCTTGTTTGTCCGCTGGCTGCGATATTTTTTCTATGTATTGTCACTGCTGCTTCCCTCGGCCTATGTAGCTATTACAACCTTTCATCAGGAGATGATTCCGACGGTGCTGCTCCTTAGCATCGCCAGGGCAAGGGAAGAGATTCCGTTTCCGGCGCTCGTAGAAGCATTGATTATGGAAATCTCCTTTGAAGCGCTGCGCGAGGCCGGGGTCAGACTTCCAAAACAGGTCGGTTCAGCCGTCAGCATCGTTGGCGCTCTCATCATAGGCCAGGCAGCTACGTCCGCAGGTATCGTTTCGGCTCCGATGATCATTATCGTTGCGATCACAGGGATCGCGTCCTTTATGATTCCTCGGTATGCTGCCAGCCTTACCACCCGTCTGATGAGGTTTCCGATGATGCTGCTTGCGGGAACGCTCGGACTTATAGGCGTAATGCTCGGCATCATTCTGATCGTCATTCATTTGAGCAGCTTGCGCTCATTTGGAACGCCGTACCTGTCTCCGGCGGCTCCGACCTTCAGCCAAAGACTAAAGGATGTATGGTGGCGTCCAATGTCCTGGAGCAAAAACCGCTAGATTACCGATTCTCAAGGAATAGGGAGGCCTATTCATGCTGACCGATAAAGGGAAAATATCCGTAACTCAGCTGGCTTTTATGATCTTTCCCGCAATCCTCGCTACCTCCATTTTATCCGTTCCAGGGATAACGATGCATTATGCCGGACATGATATGTGGCTTTCGCCGATTTGGGGCTCGCTCGTGGGATTGGGGACCATTTGTATTTCTTTAGGGCTTGATCGTCTCTATCCCGGAAAGACGATTATTCAATCCAGTCTGCTCATTGCCGGTCGGTTGCCAGGCAAGCTGATCGGGCTGGCGTATCTGTTCTATCTGCCGCATTTGACCGGCCTGGTTATCCGTGAATATGGTGAATTTATTGCCAATAACGCACTTCCCAGTACACCGTTGTTCATTGTGATGGGAACGATGGCAGCCGTCTGCGCTATTAATGTCAGGCTTGGCATTGAAGTGGTGGGGCGCACCTCGCAGGTGTTTGTTTCGCTGCTTGTCGTCTTGCTATGCCTGATCTTTGTTTTGCTGATCAGGGAGCTTCGTCCAGCCGAGCTGTTTCCCTTTATGGAAAACGGGCTGCTTCCCACGATAAAGGGAGCTGTTGCCCCAGCGGCATGGTTTAGTGAATACATTGTTTTAGCCTTCCTGCTCCCTTACGTCAATCATAGAAAGCACACGGCCAGAACGATGCTCATATCGCTTGGTCTGACGACGGCCGCGATGATGACAACCAATCTGTTCTGCCTGTTCCTGATGGGTGATTTGACGGGCACCTTTGCTTTTCCGTTCATGATCGCTGCACGATACATAACGATTGCCGATTTCCTGCAGCATATCGAAGCGATCATCATTGCGATTTGGATTTTCGGGATTTTCGTCAAAATTTCCGTGTTCCTCTACATTTTTGCTACATCAACAGCCGAATGGTTCGGTCTGGATGACTACCGGCCGGTCGTAGTCCCGCTCGCCTTTTTATGCATGGTCTACTCCTATTGGATCGCATCCGGCAGCTCCGGCGTCATCAGCCTTGTGAGTGCTTCAGCTAATCTGTATACCCTGATGTTTCTGTTGGTGCTCCCGGCTGCAATCTATGGATTTGCTTTACTTAAGAAGGGCTGGAAGCGGATTAGGAAGAACGGAGCGCAAACATGATAGGGAATAGGTGTATGCAGAGCTGTAAAGCGTCTATCGTTCTGTTTCTGTGCAGTGTGCTGCTGACCGGATGCTGGGACCGGACTGAAATCAACGATTTGGCGATCGTTCTGGCTACCGGTATCGATTATGTGGATCAGAAAGTGGAGCTGACCGCCCAGATTTTTATTCCGCGCAGGTCAGGTGGCGGATCGCAGAGCGGTGGAGGCGGAAGCGAGGGTACTCCAAGCGGTGTCACGATGATCCGGACAGCGGAAGGGAGAACAATTGCCGAAGCATTGAATCGATTGCAAAGGAAGGTGCCCCGCAATATGTTCTGGGGTCATTGCGAGGTTGTGGTGATCAGTGAGCAAGCCGGTAAAAAGGGGCTGCGGGAGTACATCGATTTTTTTCTCCGATATCCCCAGTTTCGCGAGCATGCTTTTGTGTTTTCTTGCAGTGAGCCTATCAAGGATATGCTTGCTCTGCTGGATCCTCTGGAAAGAAGCTCTGCTGAATCGCTGCGCGAAATGGCGAATATGAGGCTGGGTACACGCATGACCGTGCTGGAGCTGGCTCAATCCCTTGAGGGTCCAAGCAGCTCCGCCATTTTGTCTCGTATGCTGATTTTGCCGCCTGATCCGGGGCAAGATCGACTTTCAACCAATCCCTATGTCAAAGGCTTAAGCCTGTACAAGAACGGCCGCTATGTAAGCACAGTCAAAGAACCGCTCAGCGTGGGGGTTCTGCTGCTTGCTAACGACCTAAATAATATCATTATGCCAATTGAAATGAACCATATGAAAGGAGCCCTCTCGATTCGTCCGATGGACATGAAGACGACGATGACTCCCCGCATAATTAATCAGGAATGGACGATGCAGATTCACATCAAAGCCAGGGGAGAGGTGGTCTTGAACATAACCGATATCTCCTTGACCGACCCGGCTGCAATAGCCGAGCTTGAGCAGGTGTGGTCAAGCGAGCTTAAGGAGCTCGCTAATCAGGCTCTTCAGCTATCGCAAAAGCAGCTAAAGGCCGATCTATTTAAATTTGCCGTCGAATTCCGCAGACGTTATCCGAAGCAGTGGAAGGAGCAGCAGCATAACTGGGAAGCGATCTTCTCCAAAATGGCCGTGAATATTAAGGTGGAGGCGAGCATTGCACGTACCGGAAAGTCGACTCAACCGCAAGGGGTGACGAAGCAAGAGGCAGATTAGTCGCTGAATCGGTCTGGAAAGAAGCTTAAGGAGGTAAAGGGAGAATGAAATCAATGTCCGTCCTTGGAATCCTTCTGCTCGTTGCCGCTATTATTTATGGCGAATGGCATAGCAGCAAACGGAAGAGGGGCAAAGTGGTCGCTGCAGGAATTACGCTTGCAGCGTCAGTTCTTGCTCTGCTTCTATTGTTCCAGCCTGGCCTGCCTGGTCCGACCCAGCTTGTAAAGCTGTTGTTTGGAAAAATGGACAAGCTTATGAAATGAATTTACAGACTCATTTGCAGAAGGAAGCGCAGCGCTCCAGACCTCTGTTGCAAACAACCTGATACCGCATGGGCACCGGGCTTCGTGGATGTATTAGCGGCCCTCGTGATTTATACACTGGACTATTATTGAGGAGGGTTATACAATACGATTTGTTGACCACGTACGGAGTGGGAATTTCAAAAGAGGTGAAACGATGCGACTTAAATACGGAATGCACAAGCTGGCTGTTGTATGTGGATTGCTGGCCATATCGGTCATTATGGTATCCGGCTGCAGCGGGAATGGAGATAAGCCTGACAAGCAGGCGGCAACGGAGCCGGTGGCAAGACAATATTTTATTTTTGATACGGTGGTAAACATTAAATTATATGACGATGCCAAAGCCGAGGAGCACCTGGATCATATCGACACGATGCTAAAAGCGTTGGACAAGGAGCTGAGCCGGACGCTGGAGGACAGCCAATTGTACAAAGTGAACAAAGAGGCGGGTAAACAGCCGGTCGGGGTTTCGGAGGATACGATGGTTGTTGTGAAGCGATCCATCGATTATGCGGAGGATACGGGGGGCTTGTTTGATCCTACAGTCGGAGGGCTGGTTGATCTTTGGGATATCGGTAATGAGGGGGCCCATGTGCCGGCTCAGGAGGATTTACAGCGGGAATTGAATCTGGTCGGATATAAAGATATCGTTCTGGATGAGGCCAAGCGGACGGTTTACCTGAAGCGCCCCGGCATGGTCCTTGATCTCGGCGGCATTGGCAAAGGGTATGCGGCTGACGAAGTTGCAAAATATTTGCGTGAAGAAGGGGTAAAAAGTGCGCTCGTTGACCTCGGCGGCAGCAGTATTATCGTCATCGGAAGCAAACCGAACGGCGATAGCTGGAATATCGGGCTGCAGGACCCTGACAGCTCCCGGGGAATCTCCGTGGGCACCATTAAGCTGAACGATTATGTAATCGATACATCAGGCATCTATGAACGTTATTTCATAGAAGACGGTGTAATGTATCATCATATTCTCGATCCCCGCACCGGCGCTCCGGCGCAAAACAATCTGAAGAGCGTAACGATATTGGCGGATAACGCCATGGATGCCGACGCTTTGTCAACTTTTGTTTATGTGATGGGATTAGAGGATGGTCTTCAATATATGGAGAACCTCGATAGTGACATGGAGGCAATGTTCATTACGACAGATGATAAAATTTATGTGACCTCCGGATTGAAGGATTCCTTCCAGATATCAAGCGATCAGTATACCTTGGTGGAGTAGGAGCACTCCTAAAAAAGGAGCTTCGTATACCTCCGCATTGGCGGGTACGAAGCTCCTTCCTTTTTTGTACTCTTTATTATTTGTTTTCCCCATAATCCACGATAGGCTTAATAACCTGAACGATCAGTTTAATCTTTTCGGGAGAGCAGCGCTCCAGCATCTCTACGATTTCATGTCTGTGGTAGTCCCTCGTGTAGCTGTTGGCACCGCTAAGGATATATTCGGGGGATTCCTCAAGAATGACGCAGAGCTGGGACAATCTCTCCAGGTTAATCGCCGTTTTTCCCCGTTCGATTTTGCTTATGTAGGCATTGGAAACATCCAGTTTTTCGGCCAGCACTTCCTGCGTCAAACCGTGTCCCTCTCTAGCTTGCCTGATTCTTTTGCCAATCAGCGAATAATCGTAACTCATGTCACATCACCTGCCTAAATTGTAACAATCGTGGTGAAGGCGTTACATGCATAGTAAGTTAATTTGAACTTATTGGTTAAATGTGATAGACTAATAATCGAATTTTACTTTTATGTATGTATTTTCCTTTGATGGAAATGGGAAGCAGGGAGGTAAGCGGGAGAGATATGCTGAATCCTGGTTGGAGAATCATTAAAGCTTTCTTGATACGCTGTGATGAACTGCGGATGTACGAATGTCTGGAGAAGCTTCCGGGACTGATGAGGGAGTATCCGGAGTATGCCCCAAAAATATGGGAAATAGCCGAATTCTTTTTCAAGCATGGAAGGTTTCATGCAGCTGCATCAATATATGAAGGCATCGTTGTGTTTTCGGAGCAGCTTGACGCGGGCAGGCTGGCGATGTGTCAATTCCGCTTGTGGCAGCTTGCGGCTCGAAACAATTTGGGCGATCCGTATGCCTCGCTTCGATTCATCCCTTTCCGTCATCGGCTCCCCGAGACGTATGCTCTCGATGGACTACTGCTGCTCGCCAAAAACTATGCTGTCCGCGACAGATGGGAGGAAGCTGAGAAGTATGCCGAAGAATTATATACGCTTGCTCTCAAAGTGTGTCAAAATCGGCGCAAACACAGGCTGAAGCAGCGCCACATACCTGAGCATCCGCTAATTACATATTACGGTGAAGCCTGCTTATTAAAGGCAGCCGCGCTTGAACAACAGGAAAGATATCCTGAATCCATGGAATGGATTAAGAAAGTTGCCCTTCTGAGCCGATTCGAAAAATTGGACGAACGGGGACGGATGGAAGCTGAGCGATTCCGCGTGCGGGGGCTGGGCAGCCTATTTTGCCTTGAGGTCAAGCAGGGAAATCGGCAGATCATCGTTGAATATGCCGATTTTTTGCGGGAATATGAGAGTGAGGTGCTGAGAGGGCTGATTGCACTGCTTATTTCAGCCAATACCTACGACTATTCCATCGATCCACTCCTGCGTACGTTTGCGGACTTCGATTTGCAGCCTGTCCCGTCAAATGGCAATTATGGAACGGAGCAGTATTATACTGACCGCCATCATTATATCCAGTATTGCTACCATTATGCGGTTTATTGTTTCCGGAGGGCCTGTTATGACACAGGTGCAGAGCTCATGTTCCGTGCGCTTGATCTGGCGACTGAGGAGCGGAATTACATTTTTGTGCTTCAATGTACGATTTTGTTCGAGAAATATCGGGAACATTTTACATCCGAGCAAGCCACGCAGTATGAACGGCTATGCGAGAAGATCAGAAGCTATAAGGAGCCGAAAACGACTGTATTTCGCGAGTATTTCCTCATGCTGGTCAAGGGAATGTCATCACCCGGGGCTGAGGAATGCACGAGGGAAAAGTTTTTATACATATAATACTAATTATGACAAATTTCACGCTATCTGTGCTGTATAGTAGAAATGTATTTATTTAAAATTTGAAGGGAGAAGAATGATGAGAAAGAAATCGTTTACTCTAGTCTCTGCTCTACTCATTACTGCAGCATTAAGCACGGTTACCGCAAGCGCTTCCGGTGATATTGTTCCGACGATGACCTCCAATACTACTTATACCGGAACCGGCTATCTCGGCGGATATGCGTACGCATCGAGCGAGTGGGCTTTTCACGAGGCATATAAAGCATTCGACGACGATAACAGCACGTACTGGTCAACGTCCAGCGGAAGCTACGGAGAGCTGCACTTTCAGCTTTTCGGCGTTAAAAAAGTGACCAGCTACACGCTAAGAACTTCTTCCCAGGATGTTAGCCATGCTCCCAAGGACTGGACATTTGAGGGCTTCAATTTGAGTGAAGGAAAGTGGGTCGTATTAGATCAGGTTTCCGGTTATCTCTCCTATCCAAATTATACACATACACGCACCTTTCCGAACACGAAAAACTATGATCGCTACCGTTTGAAAATCACTGCCAACAACGGAGCGTACTCCACCTCGATCGCCGAAGTGCAGATGTTTGAATAGTAAGCAAGGAGAGGGATTTTCCTCGAATTACGAGGTTGACCGAGAGGTCAGCCTCTTTTTAATAGGAAGAATCACGTTCAGAAGACTCGCTCCTGTTAAAACCGCCTTTTATTTTACCTGTGCTAATTATTTTCACATCAATTTTGATGCTCCCCAGAGAGTTTTTGTCCAGAAAAAAGGGCTTGTTTTTTGTAAGGCGATTGAATAGCTTGGAAGATTTTCGATACAATCGCTCCCTTAGCTGATAGGGATCACATTGTTTAGACAGGCCTGTTTCAAAAGTACTCCTCAGCTCCTTCTCTATAGCTTTAGCTGCTTGCTGTTCCAATCTGGACGTCGGAATTTCCTCAAATTGCTCAACGACGGTGCCCTTAACCTTTAAAGTTATATCATAAATAACGGAGTTGTCTTTAACACGCGGTACTGCCTTGAATACGGGATGCGAAAACATAATCACCTTTCCGGGGTGTTCCTCATGCTCGGGGTTAACTAATAGAGGGGTTTTATCCAATTTTCGATCTATCCACCTCATGCCTTTTAGGTCTGAAATAGATACCCAGGAATTCAATCGGCTGTTCTCAAAAAAGTAAGCCCCGGATATCGTAAACATGCCCTTTTCCTTTTTGTCCTCCTTCCAGTTTTTCGTGGATATGGCAATTGAGGGAATAAATCCAGGGTTTCCTTTTTCATTCAAATTAGCAATTCCATGATTTCCGTTAATCGGCAGAATAAAGGATTTTTGGCTGCTCATTTGCTCTTCGGTAAACATGATCGTGTCCAGGGGAGATAAATTAAACAATGATTTTTGGGTAAGAATATCAGCCAGCTTGTCCTTTGTTCCATAAACCAACAAATTATACCGGACCTCTGGATGACGGTTTAAAGTGCTGTATACTTCTGCCACGTCTTTGTTTAAGACATTTTCCGTCATGACTACTGACTTCAGGTGTCCCCAAAATAACGGAAATTGAGAGGTTGAATTAATTTCCGTCAGAGAACCCGCCACTGTTTGTCCATCTCCTACTCCGATCCAGATGGGAACCTCCTTGCCTAATTGAACATTTTCGGAGCGGGCGATATTGGTGAAATTCAAAACTTGAACATAGGAAACGTATTTGCCATTTACATAATCAATCCCAAGCGAGGTCACATAAGCCAGGTTTTGGATGTCCCGTGAGTTATCACAGCCTTGAACGAACAGCATTGTAAAGACAAGAGCGGTTTTCAGGATTTGCATGAGCTTCACAGATAATCCTCCTCAGCGATCCTTATCCTGCGGCTCCAGACTGCCCGGTCTTCTTTTGAGCATAAACCAGGGTAGGCGCAAAAAGGATGGGATTAAAGTGCGTATTAACAACGGTGAGAGCGGGGCCAGGAAGTTAACTCCAAAGGACTTTTGGCTGGCCATATAAGCAATGAACAGCACGATACCAAGAATGACACCATACATGCCTAGAAAGCAGGCAGCAAAAAAGAAAAAAAAACGCATGATGCTGACGATGGAGGTCAGTGACTGATTTACCAAGGTTACACTGGACACTGCTGTTATAGCCCCTATGACCACTACAGAAGGCGAGACCAACCCTGCCCGTATTGCCGCATCCCCGATAATTAATCCGCCAATGGAAGTAAGAGTTTGTCCGATTGCATTGGGGAGGCGAACTCCGGCCTCACGAAATATTTCCAGCAGCATGAGCAGAATGAACATTTCTATTTGCGAAGGGAACGGAAGCCCTAGACGTGATACGGATATCGTAGCCATAATGCGAAAGGGGATTTGATCTTGATGAAAGGCCATGAGAGAAACCCATAAAGCCGGCAGAAAAATAGAGAAAAACAGACTGACGATTCTTATTAAACGAGCGAATGAAACATAGGCATAGTTAAAGTGAATATCCTCTGGCGATTTTAACAATAAGCTTAGCCCCGCCGGACCAACAATGACCATGGGGTTTCCGTCGAGTACGATAACAAATCTTCCGGAGAGCAGCGAATTCACAACATAGTCGGCTCTTCCCGTATAGTCCAGCAGAGGCAACAGCTTGAACCGGGAACCCGTTAATATTTCTTCCAGTTGGTTGATGCTAAATACACCATCGGTGTCTATGGACCTGAGACCGGTCTGAACCTTTGTTAATATTTCCGGATTGATGATGTCTGTGAAGTACATTAAAGCCAATTTGGTTTTGGTTCGTTTGCCTAAAACAAATTCTTTAACATGGAGGGAGTGACAGCGAATTCTTTTGCGAATCAAAGCTATATTGGTTGTAATGTCTTCAGTAAAGCCATCCTTGGGTCCCTTTATCGATATTTCAGTGCTGGATTCATCTGGAGAGCGTGTGGGAAGATTGCTTATACACATACGATAATAGACCTGCTCCTGAGAAAAAAAGAGAAACAGATCTCCTTCAAAGACAGCTTCATCAATGTCCTCGATGGAAGGCGTGCTTGTATAAGCAACAAGAGATAATTTGGCTTGCAGGCGATCCAATGTTTGTGTTTTTTCCTCATAATGCCGGGTCAGCTCAGGGAGAACGGTTTCACGAATTTGGCCAGAGTCGCATAGTCCATTTGCATGAACTAGTATCACGGAATCTTCGTAATGGGTGCTCAAATGACAAGCCTTAATAATGACATCTACAGAATCATGATACAAATTTCTTAATTTTTCTTCTGTCCAGTAAAGGTCATTGTGGGTCATTGGACTCTTCCTTTCGCACGGGTTTTGCAAAGAGGGTAATGATCAACCAGATTATAGAGACGGAAAATAGGACAAAAAATGAAATGGGAATATATGTTTTATACATCAACTGGTAAAATGAATACTCATTATAAGGGATCAGGCTAATGACAATGTAACTGAACATTACGATGATCACTCCCAGAATCCGATGTTTTTTTTTCTTTAACTGCAGTCCTTCAAGGAGTAAATATACGGACAGACTTACACGTATGCAGGCACCGGATAACCATTGAAATATAGAGAAAAAATCGACATGCTCGATGTATCGACCAACTCTAACCAAACGCCATTGCTCGTAAGGGGACGTCATTTGCTTGGACGCCTCCAGCGGGCCAAATTCGGTAATTGAGCCAATAATCGGTCCCAACGTAATCATTATGGTAAAAAGACAGTACAGCATCATTTGCCAAGTTTTTATTTTTTGGGAAAGCTGATGCTGAAGCAACAGAAGGAACATGACCTCCACAAATCCTCCGGCAGCGTAAATCATTCCATGGGTTACCGGTTTCCATCCGTATTCGAGAAATGGGCGAAGCAGCTGGTAGTTTTTTTCATCTGTATTCGAAAGGGCGACAAATATCCCAAGGAGGCAAACGACAGGGAACAGAATGCCTGCAGTAATTCCGATAATCTGAATACCCAGTATTGTAAGAATCAAGCATATGCTAATTAGAGAAAGAACAAGCCATACATCTGAAACAGCAGGCAAATAGTTAGTATGATTCCATTGAATCGTATGTACAACTGTAGTAGCACCAGTCAGGTACAGCATAATCCAGACAGGTATCATGATGAGTCGCATTAATATCGGGTGTGACGAGCTAGATATCCATTCTTGCCAAGGCTGCTGACGGGATTTTTTATTCATCCAACGGATGAGCAGAAACCATACTGCAAACAGCATTCCAGTTACGATGACTGTAATCCATGCATCCCGACCGGATGCATCAAGCAGCATGGGGTTAATAATTACGTGAGCATTAAGACCGTTCATTAAAGAAAACACCATAAATAACTGCAATATATTAATACGGTTAGAAGATGGATTCATTGGTCGCCCCCCTGATGTTTGTATGGATATTGTTCCATTTTCAGGGTTTTATATACTGTACTTAGCTTGAGCCTCTCCCTTGACATTTGTAAGCTTGTTGCTCACCGTTGGTCGAAATTAAAGAGCATATCGCTCAGTGTACGATATGCTTCAACATTTGCTTCAGACGGAAGAGTCTGAGGTGCAGCGTTATATGGAATCTTTTCGTGTTACAGAAAACTGCAACCATTGATTCTGGTGTCAATGGATATACCCGGTTGAATGAGCGGCAGGATGGACTCTAAATCCAATACTTGATCAATATGAAATACACCTGTGGGCAAAGTGTCGCTGTATACTATTTTGGCTACAGCACTTGCAACCCTGGCGGTCATATCAGCTTCAATATGACCCTGCAGGAAACACTCTGCGGTTGCTGTATCCCCATTATTTGTTCCCGTCACATCGATTTTGACTGCGAATTGATCGGTTCCCCATTTGACCCGGCCGAACCATTGCACGACGGTATTACGAACAGGGCTAAATCGTAATAGAGCCAATACCCGCGAGGCCTGCATCATACTCAGGGCTTTGGTCACCAGAGGAGAATCGAAACAGAGGCGTGTTGAAACCGAAGGAACGTCGAGCGTTTGAGGAAGAGTATGCTGGTCGGAAAAGTTAAATCGATATGCCTTTTTCCGACCTAAATGATGTCCGAAATCGATGATCTTCCCATTGCTGAAGCTTCTAATTTTTTTCGGGGATTCTCCTTGCTGGTTTGTAAATGGATTGGCTAAATGCTCAACGGTCCACTCGATAGCAGCCTTGCCATGCTGATCTCCTATGCCGAGCATCACGGAAATATCGATCATTTGAGCCTCATCTACAAATCGTTTGGCATGCTTGGCCATCAAATTTGTCATTCCCGGGGCCAGACCCACGCTTAATACGGCAGTAGCTCCGCGAGATCCGGCCTCTTGGTGTAAGGCGTGGACTTTGGAAAGGAAACGGAAATCTGCGGAGATATCGACATAATGAATTCCTTGTTCAAGGCATGAGCGCACAAATGAAAGGTCGGATTGATCCAGACACATGACAACCAGCTTGACTTGCTCCCAGAACTCAGGTTCTACGGGTCGGGAAATATCAAGCTGGAGCGGTCTGACCTTCCCTTTTGTAGTATCGCTGAATTTTCTGGCCCGTTCAAGGCTTCTTCCTGCAGCATAAACCTCCCCCGGAAACGAGTCTGCTAATTCTTTACAAATCGTCTGACCGACATGACCATATCCGCCAACTACGACAATATATTGCTTCATAAAAAACCTCCGATATATTCTAACCAATAGTATAGTAACTAAACTATTAGGTAAAAAAATTATTTCTTCAATAAGCTGCTTAATTTTTCTATACATTTTTCAAATACAATAATCTCTTCTTCACTCACTTGCTCACGCAATCGATTGTAAAATTCGAGGTGTGCCTCTTCATGAGCGGTATAAGCCTCCCTTCCTTGCTCGGTAAGTGTAATAACAGATGCTCTGGAATCGTGAACAAGGGATGCGCGCTTAACAAGCTTTTTGGCTTCCAGTCGCGATATTAACTGGGTAACAGCTCCCTTCGTAATACCAAGGCGAGCCGCCAGCTCACTCATCAGCAAGCCTCCCTCTAAGCCGATGGCATCAATCGTATGGATTTCGCCAGGTGTTAACGGGCCAATATTTCCGAATGTGCGCGGTTCACGTTCCAATTGTCGCAGCTGCAAAAATAAACGACCAAGTAACAGGCTGCCATTGTTTTGATGTTGATTATCCATGGATTTAGTTTAGTGGCTAAACATTTTGTTGTCAAATGCATCATTCCGGAGAATGGGACAGTTATTTTTACCATTATTAAAAGCATAGAGCAATGGAGACTATATTCTTGGGGAAAAACTTTTTGAGGAGGGTTTATCAATGAAGAAGCTGTCTGTTGCAATTTTGTCTGCCTGTTTGCTTTTTTCCGCTGCTTCAGCAGTAGGTGCTGCTCCGGCGCACGAAAAGCATGAAAAGAAAGCGCATGAGCACAAAATCCATGCAAAATCTGTTCATGAAGCTAAGAAAAAGCATGAGAAAAAAATGCACACAAAGAGCATTAAAGCTAAAAGCATCAAAGCAAAAAGCATTAAGGCAAAGGCTACCAAAATGCCAAAATCCGGTTTTGGCGGCGCTAGCGAGCAAACCGAATAGGAAGGAGGAAAGAGGGTACGTATTTATGTATCCCTCTTTCTTTTCATAAATAATGAGAACTAGGTATTGGTTACTTGTACTTTTATGCTTTGCAGTTTTTATATCAGGCCTGTCAGGATGCAGTTCTTCAAAACAAAAAGACAACAAGAATAACACGTCAACGCCAAATTCACAATCCTCACAACAACCCCGGCCCATTGTACAACAAAACAATACCGCATCGCCTAAAAAGGAATTACCGCCGCCATCGGATCATCATTCTGAGCTTAAGCCGTTTTTGCCAACAAAGCTTGTGATCCCGACTATAAAAGTATCTGCTAAAATTTTTCCTGTCGGGGTTCTTGCCGATGGTCAAATGGATATTCCCAAGTCCACGGAAGTTGTTGGTATCTTACACCCTGGAGTTCTTGCCGGAGCCAAGGGGAATATGGTCATGGACGGACATGTTGACAGCTATACGGGACCGGCGATTTTCTACAGGCTAAAATATTTAAAGCCCGGGGATGCAATGATTGTATATGACGATAAGAAGCAGCAATTAACCTACAGAGTTCAATCCGTGGAGACGTTTTTAACCTCTGAAGCGCCTATAGACCGGATTTTTGGAGATACGGAGAATGTGCAGCTTAACTTAATTACCTGTACAGGTAGATACAGCAGAAAGAAAAAAGAGCATGAGAAAAGACTGGTTATCTTCGCTAAACTGGAAGAGAAATAGACCACTCTCGTCAAGTGATATGCTCCCATCATAGTAGACAGTAGAAAAAACAAAATTCTACTTCTACCAT
>RCUU01000469.1_pt1 | contig 22331 bp, 17 predicted proteins | sample 2166211 | NCBI WGS metagenome assembly RCUU01 (sample SAMN09932620, study PRJNA488358) | compost metagenome | feature: garden; material: soil; isolation source: compost soil in phenylacetic acid-enriched culture | place: Germany: Experimental Botanical Garden Goettingen | collected 2016-01-27
TTTATCGTCTCAGCCATTGTATTGCTTGTTGTGGGTTGGCTCGTTCCGCAATTCAGTATCGGTGGTTTCGGCAGCGCTTTGCTGCTTGCCTTAGTGATCGCTTTGCTGGGTTGGGCCATTGAAGGTGTGTTTGGCAAAAAGGTCACACCATTTGGACGCGGTATCGTCGGCTTTTTGGCGAGTGCTCTCGTCATCTGGCTGGCTCAATTTATCGTTTCCGGCGTCTCTGTTTCCATTATCGGTGCATTACTTGCAGCGCTTGTCATCGGTATCATCGACCTGTTCATTCCAGTCTCCACCCCGTTTGAAGCAGGACATGACAAGTCTTCACGCTAACATGAATCAACTGCACCGCCAGCAGTTCCTTGTTCTTCGGAATAAGGAACTGCTTTTATTTGGAAGAAGTTCACTGATTATTCAAACCTTTCTTCGCAGAATCCCCAGTGATTACGATATAATAGCCTTAAAATTGACACATAATTTTAATGTTACGGGGGTTTATCGTGAGAAAAACAGTTGCCTTTTTCGTTGGTATGATATCAATAATTGTTTTAGCAGCGTGTGGAAACAGCTCACAAAGCAGCAGCGGTGCGCAAACCGACGTTCAACCAGAGGCAGAGCTTGTCATAGAAGCCTCTAATTTTCAGTTCGATCAAGCAGAATATCATCTGAAGAAGGACGTTCCCGTACAAATAACGTTTAAAAATGCTGAAGGAAATCACGGGGTGCTAATTCCGGGACTTAGGCTTCAATTAAGCGGAAAGAATAATTCTGCCGTAATCATACCTACTGAAGCTGGGGAATACGAAGTAGCCTGCTCGATCATGTGCGGTGCAGGACACAGCACAATGGTCTCCAAAATTATTGTAGAATAGACAAAAAACACGCAGGAGCCCCGGCTTAAACACCAAGGGCTCCTGCTGTATGTCAGACACTATACCTCGCTAACCTTGATCCTGTTCAATCAATTCGATCCATTCATTATATTCCGTCTGAAGCTTGCTGTAATCATCCTTCAAGAGTCGATAATTCTCTTCCAGCTTCTCCACCTTCTCACGCTCAACCTCACGTTCTACTTGCAGCAGACGGTACTCATGCGACACGATTTCAAAGCTCTCGGAAATTTGCGTTAGTTGCTCTGAAATTTGTGCTTTTTCCTGTTCCAACTCATGGTTCTCTGAGTTCAGGTTAAGAATCCGCTCACCCTCGACTGCACATTCCTGCTGCCATTCGCTGATTTGGCGTTGAAGCTCCTCTTCTGCGCTCTGCCAGCTCGATATTTTCTGCTCTGTCAGCTCAAGCTTTTCTTTATATTCCCGTTCACGCTTCTCAGCAGTTTGACGTAATTCATCATTTTCCTCAGCAAGCGCTGCATATTCCTGAACATCTTGATCCAGTTCCTGAATGCGCGCAGATAGCTTTTGAATTTTATCTTCGAGCAGGCGTTTCTCTTGAGTGATGGATTGTACCGACGAATTCGCCATATCCCGTTCTTGTGATACGCCCTCCAGTACAGCCCGTAAACCCGCGATCTCAGCCTTTAATTGATTAGCGATTTCTTGTTCAGCGACAATTCCCTGCTTCGCCGCATCCAGTTCCTTGCTCACAAAACTTACATCCTGCTTCGCTTCCTCCAGTGCATTCCTCAGGTCTTGAAGCTCATGTTCAAGCCCTTCATTCCGCTCTGAAGCTTCAAGCACACTAATTTCCATTCGACTAATCTCATCATTTCGTTTTTCAGCCAGCTTCTGCCATGACTTTTCGTTTTGCTGTGCGGTCTGGGCCTCCGCTCTAAGCTTCTCTTCACGCTGCTTCGCATCGCTAATTTGTAGTCTCAGCTGCTTGCCTTCTGCTTCCGCCTTTTGCTGGGTCTGCTTATGCTCGGCTTCACTTTTCTGCAGCAGCTGTTCCTTTACTTTATTCTGCTGCTCCAGCTTCGCATTGTTATCCTTAAGCTGCTGCTCTGAAGCCTTTAATTGCGCTTCTCTCTGTAAGGTTGACTGCAATTGCTGCTCCAGCTTCAAGCGCTCATCCTGTACAGATTTGGTATCCTGCTCGTTTTTGCGCAGCTTCATCTGCAGTTGAGAATTACTTCCCCTCAATTCATGAAGCTGCCGCTCCAGCTCTTGGATTTTTCCGGACAAATTCCGGTTCTCTGATTCCCACTCTTTGACAGCTTGGCTCTTCTGTGCCAATTGCTCAGAGAGTGACTTCTTATCGCTTATAGCTTGATGATGCTCTTCTTGAAGAGCCTTATACATATTTTCCTGTTTTGAATGCAAAGCCTGAGACACAGTAATCTCTTGTGCAAGTCCCGCTTTTTCTCGCTCGGCAGCATTCAGTTCTCCCTGAAGCTTCTCGGCCCTCGCAGAATCCTCAGCCATACGTACAGCAGTCAGGACTGCAAGTCGCGGCGTATCCAAATGAGAATACATTTTTGACATTGCACGCATCTGCTCGTCTACCCGGCGGGCAATTTGTTTCATATATTCAGCGCTGCTACCAACGATTTTATAAGATGTTCCATAAATATCTACATTTAGACTAATACGATCAGGGGTATCCAATGCCTTGTGCCTCCTTCAGTCCGCTATTCATCTCAGATGTCTGATAATTACACGAAAGTCACATCGAATCTTAAGCTCTTACTCTTGATTCGATGTGACTTCGGTTAATTCCTGCTATTTTCTCAATTCTGCGGCAAAAGTTTGCTCAAGCGTCGAAACCACCTGTTCATGCACCGCAGAAATTTCTTCTTCGGTTAATGTGCGCTCCTTATGACGATACACAAGGGACAGCGCCACGCTCTTTTTGCCCTCTCCCAGCTTGCTGCCTGTGAATACATCAAATACCTCCACGGACTCAAGCAGTTCACCTGCAGTTTCTCTAATCGATGCGAGCAGCGCTCCGGCCTCAATTGCAGAATCAACAACAACGGCGATGTCCCGCTGCATTGCAGGGAAACGAGGCAAGTCACGATATACAACTGTGTTGCCTGCATAACGATACACTGGCTCAAGCTTCAATTCCGCTACAAAGGTATCATCCAGATCCTTTTCACTTTGCAATACGGGATGAAGCTGACCTAAGAAACCGATCCGCAGCTTGCCGTCAGGCACATTCAAATATACTGATGCCGAACGTCCTGGATGCAGGCCCTTTGGCTCGTCTGCTTCATAGGTTACTAATTGGCTAAGTCCAAGATATTTAAAGACGCTTTCCAACACACCTTTAAGATCAAAGAAATCGACTTTCTCCGGCGTTGAATTCCAGCCCTTCACACTGCGTTCTCCCGTCAGAAGTACAGCGAGGACCGGCATTTCTTTCGGTTGTCGCGTAAGCGCCTCTTCCGAGGTGTGGAACACATTGCCGATTTCGAACAAAGCAAGATTATCCAGCTTGCGGTTGCGATTATACTGGGTCATATCCATTAGCCCGGGAAGCAGGCTTCCACGCAGCACGCTGCGCTCTTCACTCATAGGCATAGCAAGCTTGATCTCAAACTCACCTTCACTGAGATTCGTGAACAGATGGCGATCTCCTTCACGAATGAAGGAATAGCCCATCGTCTCCTGCAGCCCGCCATGAACGAGCAGACCTCTCAGAGAACGGCGAAGCGCCTGGGATTTGGTATAGCCTCCGGCAGTAGTTGGCCCCTCGATTGCTGTTGTTGGGATATTGTCATATCCATATAAACGGGCAACCTCTTCAATCAAATCCACATCGCGGGTAATATCGCCGCGACGAGTAGGTACTTTGACCTCCAGAGCATTGTCCCCTGCGTCGCCGCATTCAAAATGCAGACGCGCCAGGATCGCCTTCGTCTCCAGCATTGAAATGTCTGTACCCAAATAGTTATTTAATTTATTCAGCGACAAAGTAAGAACCAGTTCTTCCGGCTCGGATACTACGGCTTCTACGACACCGGAATATACGCTGCCTCCCGCGATGCTCATCATAAGTGCTGCAGCACGATTCAAAGCAGGAATGACTGCGCCTGGATCAACCTCCTTCTCGAAACGAAGAGAAGCTTCCGAGCGAAGGCCTAAATGACGGGAGGTTTTGCGTACAGAACCACCATCAAATTTAGCCGACTCAATAATGATGTTCGTTGTATTTTCAGTAACCTCTGAATCCAGTCCACCCATTACACCAGCGAGACCCACCGGCTTGTTGTCTCCATCAACGATGAGCAATGCCCCTGCATCCAGCTTACGTTCCTGTCCATCAAGGGTTACCAGCACCTCACCCTCTTTAGCAGCGCGTACCCCAATCACCCCACCGGCTACTTTCTCAGCGTCAAAAGCATGTAGTGGTTGCCCATACTCCAGCATGACGTAGTTTGTAATATCTACGATATTGTTAATTGGACGTATACCCGCCGCCATCAAGCGATTTTGCATCCAGATCGGCGAATTACCCATTTTCACACCGGAAACATAGCGAACCGAATATCGGCTGCACAGCTCGGGAGTTTCAATTTTTACGTTAATGAAATTTTGAGCCTGCTGGGAAACCTCAATCAAATCCTTTTTAGGCTGAGGGAGCTTCACGTCCCGACCCAAAATGGCACCAACCTCGTACGCAGCGCCAATCATGCTAAGGCAATCCGAGCGGTTCGGCGTTAAATCAAAATCCAGCACTTGATCATCAAGAGCGAGCAGCTTCGTAATTGGAGTACCCACCGCAGTATCCTCAGGCAGGACTAGAATTCCTTCTTGCTGCTCCTTCGGAAGAAGCTTATCGTTTAATCCAAGCTCTTTAGCCGAGCATATCATTCCGTGAGATGGAACACCGCGCAGCTTGGCTTTTTTGATCTCAAGGCCGCCAGGCAGCTTCGCGCCTACGAGAGCAACGGGTACCTTTTGTCCTTCTGCGACATTTTTAGCACCGCAAACGATTTGTAAATCTTCCTCTTCGCCTGCATCAACAGTACAGACATTAAGCTTATCTGCGTCGGGATGTTTTTCTTTGCTCTTTACATAACCTACAACTACTTTAGTGATCCCTTTGTTACGAGACTCTATCGAATCGATTTCGATCCCGGATCGTGTAATTTGCTCAGCAAGCTCAGCTATATCTACTTGATCAAGCGAAACATATTGTGACAACCAATCGGCTGATACCTTCATGTCAATTCCCCTTTCCTCTTTCCATTTTTAAACTCTGGCGAACTGTCCCAGAAAACGCATATCGTTACTGTAGAAATGACGAATATCGTCAACGCCGTATTTCAGCATGGCAATCCGTTCAACCCCCATACCAAAGGCAAAGCCGCTATATTCTTCAGGATCATAGCCGCTCATTTCGAGAACGCGCGGATGTACCATGCCGCTTCCCAAAATTTCAAGCCAGCCTGTTTGCTTGCAGACACGGCAGCCGTTGCCGTTGCATTTCACACAAGTAACATCAACCTCTACGCTTGGTTCAGTGAAAGGGAAAAAGCTTGGACGAAGACGGATTTGTGTGTTGGGTCCAAACATTTTGCGCGTGAATTCCAACAAAGTGCCTTTAAGATCGCTCATGCGAATTCTTTTGCCTACAACAAGGCCCTCGATCTGATGGAACTGGAATGAATGAGTGGCGTCATCATCATCCCTGCGGTATACACGTCCCGGACAAATGACCTTGATCGGCACTTCACCCTTCATGGCTTCCATGGTTCTGACTTGAACCGGAGAAGTCTGCGTACGCATCAACAGCTCCTCGGTGAGATAGAAGGAATCCTGCATATCGCGCGCCGGATGGTTCTTCGGAAGATTTAATGCTTCGAAATTGTAATAATCCATCTCTACCTCCGGACCTTCAGCGACCCGGTAACCCATGCCAATAAAAATATCCTCAATATCCTGGATAACCTGATTCAGCGGATGGATAGCCCCTTGCTTCAGCTTGCGCCCAGGCAAAGTAACATCCACTTTCTCCGCAGCCAACCGCTGCTCCGTCTCAAGACGTTGAAAATCGCTTTGCTTCCGTTCAATCAGCGATTCGATAGCTCCACGTACCTCATTCGCAACCTGACCGATTACAGGACGCTCCTCCGCACTAAGAGAGCCCATTCCCCGTAAAATTTCGGTGAGTGCCCCTTTTTTGCCCAAATACTTAACGCGAAGATCGTTAAGGTTCATCGCGTCTGCCACTTTTTCGAGCTGTTCAACAGCTTCGTGTTTGAGTGCTTCCAAACGTTCTTTCATGAACAAATCCCCCTAATGAAAAATTTAAAAGCCCGCACCTAGTTCCTGTAACTTAACACTTAATGCCTAGTTCCTGTTTGCCTAGTTCCTGTACAGGTTCTCGAGCAGATTGTTTTCCCTGCACCCTCTCAAGAAAAGAAATTCCTGCAATAATGCATCATTTTTTTCTCGTTGTCAGCCTGTAGATGATAATTCCTGCAAAAATACATCTTTTTACCTGCTCATTCTTTACTTCCAACCGTAACGCTTTGAAATTCCTGCACTTTTGCAGGTTTTGTAGCACAATCAGTGATTTCTGCCAAAAATTCCTGCACTTTTGCAGGCTTTTTGCCTTTCCTAATGCTCCTTTGCCAACAAAAAAAGGCCTCTTCTCCCAAAAAGGGACGAAAAGACCGTGGTACCACCCTTGTTAGAGCCCATTTTGCAAATAGCAATATGATCAACAGCAATACCATTGTCATATGAGGCACTACCTACATGAACTCTCACTCATTATCGAAATAACGGCTCGCTACCGGTATCCCCTACTTACTGTCATCAGCTAAATAGCTGCAAGAAGCGCTGTGTTCAGGGAACTGCTCAGGAGTGAACTTCAGCAGCCTGTTTCCGTAAAGACGCTCTCAATCTTCGGCATCTTATCCCTGTAAGGAGGCTTCTGCTTACTTTTCTCCATCATTGCATTTAATTATAGAGAACTAATTGCTATTATATGCAAAGTTTCGGTTCAAGGCAAGCCTGATCTATAATACAGGCTTTTAACCAAATAAGTCGGATAATGCTTATTCATGCTATTCGCAAATAACAAAAAAACTGCCTGTCGGCAGCTGCTCGTTGTAAATTATGGAGCGGGTGATGGGAATCGAACCCACGCTACCAGCTTGGAAGGCTGGAGTTCTACCATTGAACTACACCCGCACCTTATAAAATCGGGATGACACGATTTGAACATGCGACCCCCTGGTCCCAAACCAGGTGCTCTACCAAGCTGAGCTACGTCCCGTAAGTCTCGTCATCAGAGAAGCAATCTCTCGTGAAGACAAAAATTAGTATATCACTTTCTAAATCCGAGTGCAACACTTTTTATAATCACAAATTATTTAAATCAATTTAACCGGCACGTTGGGCTAAAAACTCGGACTCAAATACTTTTGCCGACACCGGCTTGCTGAAGAGATAGCCTTGCCCTTCATGGCAATTTTGCAGCTTGAGGAATTCGAGCTGATCCTTGCTCTCTACACCCTCAGCGGTCACCTTGAGCTTCAAATGCTTAGCCATCGTAGTTATCGTGGATACGATAGCAGCATCATTGTTGTCCATCATGACTTCCTTAACAAAGGCCTGATCAATCTTAAGCCGGTCAATCGGCAAGCTTTTCAAGTAATACAACGAGCTGTATCCTGTCCCAAAATCATCGATGCTTATATGTACTCCAAGACGTTTTAATCCCTTTAATTGATTAAATGCTGTTTCAATGTCCAATGTCATGCTCTCTGTAACCTCCAGCTCCAAATAGCGGGGCTCCAGTCCAACTTCCTTTAAAATCATATCCACACGGTCAGCAAGATTATATTGACGGAACTGACGCATGGATAAATTAACCGAGATGCATACCGGATCATAGCCATCCATCTGCCATTGCTTATTGTGCTGACACGCCGTTCTTAATACCCACTCTCCAAGGGGAACTATAAGCCCGCTTTCTTCAGCCAAAGGAATAAATTCACCCGGCGTTATCAGACCGCGTTTTGGGTGATTCCATCTGACCAGTGCCTCCATACCAACCATTTTTCCCGAGAGAAGGCTAAACTGCGGCTGAAACTCCAGGAAAAACTCCTCTCTTTCCAGCGCCTTACGCATATCATTCTCCAGTTCTACCCTTGCTTGAGTAACTTTTTTCATCGAGTCCATATATCTTGCGAAATCTTCACCCTGCTCTTTTGCATAATGAACCGCCATATCAGAGTATTGAATAATTTGATCAACCTCCACCGCGTCATCAGGAAAAACAGCAAGTCCCATACTCAGTGAAATATGGTATTCGGTTTCATCGATTACGACCGACGGATCAATGGACGCCAGCATCTCGCGAGCACGACATTCTACCTCGGAGGCATCCAGCATCTCGGGTAAAATCATGGCAAATTCATCTTCACCCAGGCGAAAAATACGTTCTCTATCCATACACAGCCTGGACAGACGTCCCCCTACTTCCATTAGCAGCTTGTCACCGGCGCTATAGCCTAAAGAATCATTAATTGCCTTAAAACGATCAATATTTACTACAGCGACTCCAATTCGTTTGCCTTCACGTCCATGCGAGACCAGCAGCTTGCCGAGTCTTTGCTTCAATCGGCGCAAATTAGGGAGTCCTGTTAGATCATCATGGTAAAACATATGCTTCATTCGCGCTTCCGCAGCCTGTCTGCCAAGCAAGGGCTCCTCAATCGTCAGACGATAGACACCCTTCAGCACGAAATAATAAGAAATGCCCATATACCATTCTCCCAATGCCAGAATAAATCCGTCATCCATGAGATTATTGTTCATAGGCAATGCATGGCCCATAATCATGAACACCATTGCGATGATCATCGTCAACGATGCCGCCCTATTTTCTTCGTTGCGGCGGTATACAATGGCAGCTATACCAACAATGTAGAGTAGAAAAGTGCTGATCCATACCGCCTTGCCACCAAGCAGCGATACGCCGTCACCTAGAATAACAGGCAGTTGGCTCTGATATATATACAGCAGGCTTATACCCACTGTACTTAATACGGCAGTTGCCGCAAATACAGCCATTTTATGCTGTCCCGACACTTGACGGTCAGGCAAGAAAAAAATAATCGACATGCCCGCTGCACAAATAAAATGTGAAACAGCCAGAAATGCGATTGATAAATTAAGTCCGATTTCAAGACCAAAAGGACGTATGCCACTGAGCGTTAAAATATGAAGGACATCCAATAACCCAATGACCGAGAACAAGGCCGCCGAATATAATCGCTGCCGCGACAATTTATCAGCGAACAGAATCCAGCCTTGAGTAAAGATAGCAAAAGATATCGCCCCACAAAAAAGACCCGCCATTAACTGCAGTGTGGTCATAATATCTCCAGGCATCCCCATATCTCCAATTTCGGAAGCAAATAGAAGGGCAACAAGCATTCCCACTACGCCAATTCCAATCTGTAAGGCCGCTCTCTTTTCCTCTGTTCTGATTCCCATATGTCTTAACCCCCGGAGGTAACAATTTCTGTAATTATAGTTCAACACAATTCGCCTTTTTCCTGCATTTTCCCTTAAAAACATTTACTAAGTTCAAAAGGATACATCCAACTTGTGAATTATGCTCTTCATTCCACAGCCAAAAGTCCGGCTCATTGTGGGCCGGACTTTTGGAAGAGTCGCGCATTATTTTTTCTCAAAGCTTACTTCCGGGGTGGTTAGTTTATCGTAGAAATCAACTGCCTTGTCTTTATCCTTTGAAGCACGCAGAGCCATCGCAGAACGCGGATGCTCATCAAGCATCCCAGTGATCATGTAAGGAATGATATAACCCCATTCTTCCTTCTCACGAAGAGGAATCATCAATTGCTCCAATACATCCAGCACAGGACGCAAATTGTAATTCGTGTTCTTCAAATGAGCTACCAGCAGCTCTGTAGGACAGTTGCCCGCCGCACGTCCCATGCCATACACGGATGCGTCCAGAAACTCTACCCCATTCTCAGCAGCTACAAGCGTGTTAGAGAAAGCGAGCTGCATGTTGTTGTGAGTATGCACACCCAAACGTTTGTTAGGCAAGTTGGTTTTAAATTTATTAATTAAATACTCCATATCCTTGTAGTCAAGACTACCGTAGGAGTCAACGATATATACGACATCAACGACGCTGTCATTGATCATTTCGAAGGCTTCTGTCAGCTCATTCTCCATAACGTTAGACAGTGCCATGATATTTAATGTAGTTTCATAACCACGATCGTGGAATACCTGTACCAATTGAAGAGCTTTGTCTACATCCTTGATGTAGCATGCAACCCGAATCAGGTCAAGCAAGCTTTCACTGCGCGGCAAAATATCATTCTCATCGACGCGTCCGATATCCACCAAGGCGGACAGCTTTGTAGTTCCTTTTTGCGGGATCACTTTTTTAAGGAAATCATCATTCAAAAACCGCCAAGGACCGGCCTCATCTGCACCCTTCAGTAGCTTAGGAGAGTTTTTATAACCAATCTCCATGTAATCTACGCCTGCTTCATTTAAGCCGGCATACAATTTTTGCACAAACTCCACACTAAAATCCCAGTTGTTAACTAACCCTCCATCACGGATCGTACAGTCAACAATTTTGCTTTGATTGATCTTCATCCCTACCTATCCCTTTCCCTCAATTGTTTTACTTTTCATCTTACTTGAAGAGAAAACAAAAAGTAAAGATAAAGATATCTACATTATTATGACTTTTATCACGGAACACGTTTTTTAGCCATGATACTATGTAAGCCTAATTGATATTGATTATCAATATCGTATAACTGGAACGGATTAATAATAAGGGAGTGGTGATATAATGACAACTTGCCAATGCTGCCTGTTAGGACTTAAACCCGGAAATGCGGGGTCCATTCGTCATTTTGGTACTATCGATCCAATGTTAAAGCGTCGGCTTGCTGATCTTGGTGTATCCGAAGGCTCCTTTGTAACGATCAAGCGCCGCTGCCCATTGGGTGGACCGATCATGCTGGAATGCTGTGGACAGCTTCTAGGTATTCGTAAGAAGGAAGCTTCTCAAATCGAGGTGGAAATATCGTGAATAATGCAGCTCTCATCGGCAACCCAAATACAGGAAAAACCTCACTTTTTAATTCCCTAACAAGCTCCTATGAATATGTTGGCAACTGGTCAGGTGTCACTGTCGAGAAGAAGGTTGGGCAGCTCAAAAACAAGAAAGGGTATCTTACAGATCTCCCCGGAATATATACTCTCCATCCACTATCTCGCGATGAAGGGGTTGCGGCTGAATATTTAGCTACAGAATCGCCCTCCCTCCTGGTCAATATCGTCGATGCATCACAATTAGAGCGCAACCTTTACCTAACCCTGCAGCTGCTTGAATACGGCAAACCTCTTATTATTGGACTAAATATGATGGATGTCGCCAAGGCGCAGGGTCTCGTTATTGATACTGATTTGTTAGCTGCAAGCCTGGGCAGTCATATTGTTCCTCTGGTTGCACGTACCGGAGAAGGAAGCAGCAACCTCCTTGCTGCAATAGAAAAATCAGATGCAACAGCAGCACCCTCAGCATTCACCATCGATTATGGAAGTATTGTGGAAAATGCGGTTTCGGACATTTCCCGGGAATTGATGAATGCTACAACAGAACAATCTGTTTCACTTCGCTGGGCCTCGCTGCAAATACTGGAACAAAATCCGGTCGTATTAAAAACAATCTCCACGATGTCAGCATCTGGAGATAACGGGCTGATGGATCGTATCCAAAGCATCCTCTCGATCGCACAGCAGCAAATTGAAGATGCAGGAGAACATACCTCAATACAAGAATGCATCCGATCCGTTCGGACAGCGATGTGCCAGCAAATATGCAATAAAGTAATGGATTCCACACGCCGCAAGCCGCATCAATTAACAGAGAAAATCGATGCTATCGCAACGCATCCCTTCTGGGGCATCCCGATCTTCCTTGTTTTTATGTTTGCAACGTTCAAGCTTACATTCGATTGGCTCGGAAACCCGCTCTCAGACCTTTTGGACAGCTTTATATCAGGCCCGGTCACTAATGTCACAACACAAGGACTTGATCTGATAGGTGCTTCTGATTTTACACGTGAGCTCATATTAAGCGGCATTATAGCTGGTGTTGGCGGAGTAATCGTATTTGTCCCGCAAATTTTTGTTATGTTCCTCATCATTTCATTTATTGAGGACTCTGGTTATATGGCCCGCATCACTGTCATGATGGACAAATTGATGGAGCTTGTAGGGCTGAACGGTAAAGCGGTCATCCCTTTCATCATTGGCTTTGGATGTAATGTTCCTGCTGTTATGGCTTCCCGCAGCATCGAGCAGCCTAAAGAAAGAACGCTGACAATGGTACTCATACCTCTTATGTCATGCTCCGCACGGCTTCCGGTATACGCGCTATTTGCCGGCATTTTCTTTGATAAATATCAAGCTGTCGTTGTATTTTCCTTGTATATTATGGGGATTGCATTAGCCCTGGGTCTTGCAAAATTATTCTCACTATTCATGTTAAAGGATCATAAATCCTTCTTCATGGTGGAGCTCCCGCCATACCGTATGCCGCAAGCAAAAACCTTGTTCCGCAGCACCTGGGAAAAAGGAAAAGGATTCATACGCAAGGCAGGAACCTTCATTTTAGCGGGTTCCGTACTCATCTGGCTGCTTACTTATCTGGGACCGGGCGGCGTTGCTGCTGATATGGATGACAGCTTTCTGGCAGCTATAGGCGGCATTTTTGCCAAAGTACTGGCTCCTATCGGTTTTGGAACATGGCAATCCGGTGCAGCCCTGATTACTGGTTTTATGGCCAAGGAAGTTGTCGTATCTACAATGAATATTATATATCACGTACCTGATATGGCAGGGCTGCAGAGTCAGCTTGCGCTGGCGTTCACACCGCTGCAGGCCATAAGCTTTATGGTGTTTGTCCTCTTATACATTCCTTGTCTCGCAACTGTCGGTGTATTGCGTAAAGAGACAGCTTCCTGGAAGTGGACATTATTCTCAATTTTCTACTCCTTGATCTTGGCTTATATCGTTTCTCTCGTGATTTATCAAGGCGGACAATGGCTTGGTTTTCATTAATTTATAAATAGTATTTATATATTGAAAGGAGATGCTGGTATGGCTGACATTATCATCATCACCGTTATATTCGGATATGCCGGATATGCCTTATACCGCGGAATTAAGAAGAGTAAAAAAGGAGCCTGCGCTTCGTGCTCAGCGCGTAAATCATGCTCTGTCGCCTGCAATAGCTCATCCTCTCCAACTGCAAAATCTAAACACTAGCATACAACATAAAGAAGGCTGACCACAAAAAATGTGGTCAGTCTTCTTTATGTCTTTATTAATTTAGCGTTAATTTTGAGGTGTATATATTATAAATTTTCCTTATACAGAAGGAAGCGTTATCAAGAACACAGTCCCTGAACCCTTCATACTATCAACAGATATGTTCCCCCTGTGATTTTTAATTATGCGGTAGCTTACTGACAAACCTAGCCCTGTTCCCTTCTCCTTCGTAGTAAAGAATGGGTCGAACAGCTTGGCCAATAAAGCCTTGTCCATTCCGTTGCCGTTATCCTGGATTGAGATGTTAACGTACTTACCGTCATGGTTTGCTCCAATGTCAATAATACCGGCGTGATCCCCCTCTACTTCCTCAATGGCGTCCATTGCATTCTTAATGATGTTTAGCAGCACCTGCTTGATCTGCTTCACATCAACTGATATCCTCATAATCTCGTCAGGAAGCCTTAAATTGATTTCGCAGCCCTTCATCAGTCCTTCGCTTTCTGTCAGAAGTACGACCTCCTTGAGCAGCGATGAGACGCTTACCACAACCTTTTGTGGTGCAGACGGTTTGGAGGAATTTAAAAATTCATAAATGATGTCATTAGCTCTATCGATTTCAGTTAAAATAATTCTGGCGTATTCGTCCCTGCCCAACTGAACAAGATGGGGACGCAGCAATTGAATAAAACCTCTGATCGCCGTTAACGGATTTCTGATCTCATGAGCGATGGCAGCCGATATTTTTCCCAGCATAGCAAGCTTATCATTCTGGTAAGCCGTCTGCTCAATTCTCTTAAAATCTGATACATCTTTGACACTAAGAAGATAATCCCCGTCCATTTGATCCCCATAAGTCACCGTAATTAACCAATGCCTTCCGTACTCATCAATCAACTCATGATATTTCCTGCGGTGAAAAATCGTCTCCCTGTAAATACGCATGATCCTTCTTTTCTTAAACCTAGTCAGGTGCGGATGGCGCAACATTTGAAGTAAATTACAACCTATTAGTGATTGACGTGGTATTTCGAGAAGCTTGGCCATCTGAACATTGATGAAGCTAAGTTCACCTTCACTATCAAACAGAAGTATCCCGCTGTCCAGATGCTCTAGTACGTTCTCGTATTTGTTCTTTACTATCTCTGATGATTGATATGCCTTAACGGACTGGAGCAGCGTGTCTTGAAACTCACTTAACAAGTTGGTACCTCCTTTTCCCAAATGATCTGACTGCCTCTTCGACAACGATTCGATCACTTTCAGGATTAACAACACAATACCGACCGACTTCTTCGTCCTTATCCGACTAATGTATCCTTTTCAACCGATAAACTCGGTTAAATTTTCGCATTTACTTGCGCTATCAAAAAATGCCGGATATAAATCGAAAAATGAACTACATTTATCATAGTAAAGATTTCCAAATATCGTCAATCAGAGATACTGTCGAAATTCGTTGTATTATCGGGGATTATTAAATTTAGCACAAAAATATAGCAGCCTCATAAATGAAGCTGCCACGGATAGTAATTTATTTTCTAATTAATTTAGATTTGCGTCGACTCATTACTGCAAGTCTTTTTTTAAGCTCATCTTCCCATTTTGTATCGCCGATTTGTTTCGCTACGGTGAGCAAATCCAAAGACATATCAATCTGGCTTCTAACGAGATCCAGCGGATCATCATCCTCACGATTCACACAATTTCGAAATATCGAATCATCGTCTTCCATTACGAAATCCTGGAAATCAATTTCCGACATTCCGTCGCTATGCGCGTATTCCGCCAATATTTCATATTCATGCTCTACTTTGTAATGAACCTCTACCCGATGACATACAGGGCAAAATAGCAGGGGAATATTATGTACCTGGGTACGGTAATGCTTCAAAGTACCTTTCGTCCCCAACATGCTAGCACCACAACAAAAACTCATTCCCCGTCACCCTTCCTTGTTCTGATTTCAAATATTGTATTCGATACAATAGCTGTAGATTCCTTCGATTTATCATTGATTTATGGAAGCATTGCATTAATTGGGCAAAAAGCCCCCTATTTGGCATCATCCAAATAGAGGGCTTACGTACTATCCAGTTAACTCTATTACAGGTTTTTGTCCCCTGGCTTCCAGTTCATAGGGCACAAGCCGCCGGATTGAAGAGCTTGAAGTACACGTAAAGTTTCTTCCACGCTACGACCTACATCGTTGTGGTTAACTACTTGGTATTTCAATTCTCCTTCCGGATCGATGATGAACAAGCCGCGAAGAGCAACGCCTTCTTCTTCGATCAATACACCATAATCACGAGCAACATTCTTCGTGATGTCAGAAGCGAGCGGGAAGTTCAATTGACCGAGACCATTGCTGTCTTTTGGAGTGTTGATCCAGGCTTTATGGCTATGCTCGGAGTCAATGCTGCAGCCCAATACTTCTGTATCAAGTGCTTTGAACTCGGAATATGCTTGACTAAGCGCAGTAATTTCAGTTGGACATACAAAAGTGAAATCCAATGGATAGAAGAAAAATACCAGCCATTTGCCACGATAATCAGACAATTTTTTACGTCCAAATTCTTGCCCGTCACCAGTTACAATCGCCATATCAAAATCTGGAGCCGGTCTTCCTACCAAACGTTCTGCCATTTGAAAATCCTCCTTTGAAATATGTAAGAAACATATGAAATATTTCGTTATCACATCATTTAATTTGCAGCTTAAAACTACATTTCAAATGTTATCATCGGGAAAAATCAAAGTCAAGATTATAATCATTTCTTTTTTATAATAATTATAATTAAGGAAAATTTATTGAACGCTATCTGATTTTTGCAGCAAAATTATTTATTCATGGCAGCAACAATCAGGTCGCCCATTGCTTTAGTACCGATTGCAGATGACTTGTCAACCGCAATATCACCTGTACGATGTCCTGCATTCAATACGTCCGCTACAGCCTTCTCAATTGAATCAGCTGCATCAGCATATCCAAAGGTCATACGGAACATAAGAGCTACGGAAAGAATCGTAGCGATCGGATTCGCCAGGTTTTGCCCTGCAATGTCAGGAGCTGAGCCGTGCACCGGTTCATACAAGCCAAAGCTTCCTTGACCCAAAGATGCCGAGGACAGCATACCGATAGAGCCTGTAAGCATAGCTGCTTCATCACTCAAAATATCACCGAACATATTCTCAGTTACGATAACGTCAAAGCTGGAAGGACGACGAAGCAATTGCATTGCACAGTTGTCAACAAGCACATGCTCCAGCTCAACATCAGGATAATCCGCAGCAACACGAATGACAACTTCACGCCACAAACGGGAGGTTTCGAGTACGTTAGCCTTATCAACAGAAGCGAGCTTCTTGCGGCGTTTTTGAGCGATTTCAAAGGCTTGACGAACGATACGTTCAACTTCTTCTACATTGTAAGCGCAAGTATCTACAGCTTCTTGTCCATGCTCAGTATCGCGACGATATTTCTCACCGAAGTAAATGCCGCCTGTAAGCTCACGAACAACGATCAAATCAGTACCTTCAAGTACTTCAGGTTTCAAGGTAGAGGCATCCTTCAAGCAGTCGAATACGACAGCCGGGCGAAGATTCGAGAACAAGCCAAGCGCTTTGCGAATGCCCAGCAAGCCAGTCTCAGGACGGAGCTCTTTCGGATTAGTATCCCATTTAGGTCCACCAACTGCACCAAGCAAAACTGCATCTGCGCGCTGACATATCTCCAGAGTCTCTTGCGGAAGTGGAGTTCCCTTCTCATCAATAGCAATCCCGCCAAAGAGAGCATGCTCTGTTTCAAAACGGTATCCGAACAATTCCTCTGTACGTTTTAACACTTTTTCCGCTTCAGCCACCACTTCCGGACCGATTCCATCACCGGCGATAACTGCAATTTTCTTCACTTCTGCCATGTTTTACAACTCCCTTTTCTACTTATAAAGGCACAAAAAGGCCCGATTATCCTCTTATTCTGTTGTATCATAACCCCGGATGATAAACAATGATATAGAATCTATTAAGCTTATAGGTTTTGACTATAAACAATGCAATAAATGAAAAAGCCTGAGGAATTCTCAGGCTCCCAATCCACACTTAAGCGTGATAGGATTCAGCGATGGCATTAGCTGCAACAATCGCATTGTACACATCGTCCGGTGTAACCGGAATCGGCATGTTCCCCATCGTATCACCTTCCGCACATGCATCAATCGCTACCTGTCGCCATTCCGCTTCAACGAATTCCTTAACTCCCAGATCCTTAAGCGTTAATGGAAGATTAACGGCCTTTATCAAATTTATGACGGTTTCCAGCTCTTCTTTTGGAGCGTTTTCCAACACGAGCTGGGCAAGCAGCCCGAAGGTAACCTTCTCGCCATGTTGGGCCTTGTGGAGCGATTTGACAGCGGTCATTCCATTATGAATGGCATGTGCCGCCGCTAATCCGCCGGATTCCGCACCAACCCCGCTTAAATAAATGGTAGCCTCAATTGTTGCCTCAACAGCCGGCGTTGTAATTCCTTGGTCCACCGCCTTTTTGGCCTTTACCGCATTCTCCAGAAGAGTGTCGTAGCATAATCTGGATAAGCCGAGCCCTGTCAGCGACGGCTTCATCAGCACAAGGTTGTCACCAAACGATTGATAGCATGCTCTTGATTCGAAATATGTTGCCAGGGCATCTCCTATTCCAGCCGCAAAGAAACGGGAAGGTGCAGCAGACAAAATCTCGGTATCTGCGAGGACAACATCCGGATTGCTCGGCAGGAACAGATATTCATCAAAAGAACCATCCTTTTTATATATAACTGCAAGTGCTGTACAAGGTGCATCGGTTGAAGCTATGGTCGGGAAAATAATGACCGGATGCTTCTCGTAATATGCTGTCGCTTTGGCTGTATCCAGCGTTTTACCGCCGCCAATGCCTACAATAATATTCGCGCCCGCCTTTTTAGACGCTTCGCGGTGGTTATTAATTTCATCCTTGGTGATCTCATAATTGAATTTTGCAAAAACAGCCGTATTCCCGCCCGCCTCAATCGATTGACCCGCTTCTTTTTGAGCACGCTCAAGAATAAATTCATCACAAATAATGTATGCATGGTCTCCAAAATTTTTCATGTAATCATTCAAGGAAGCAAGTAAATGCTGACCAATGATAAATTTTTTAGGCGATGTTACTGACTTTACGTAATTCTTCATAACTAGCTAGCCCCTTTCCACAATGTCATTTTTCATAATGTCATTTGTTATCAACCAAATCTGATCATTGGTAAGGTGACCATATTTCTTGAATATTAAACATAACAACCGGAGCAAACTGTGCAAAATAGCTGTGGTGCAGATTTCCGGAAATTGCTGCAAAAATGCAGGTTTTAACCTTACATATTCACTAAATGCGCTAAATTACTGCAAATGTGCAGTCTTTTTCTAAATATCCTCTTCACACTAACCATTCGGTAAAATATTCCTGCACTTTTACAGGCTTTTGCTCATTCCCTTTATTCCTACTATAAAAAACTGCATTATTGCAGCCTTTTCCTGATATCTAACTAAAAAAAGACAGCATCCTCCTCCCACATCACATGGAAAGAAAATCTGTCTGATTAGCTAATGTTATTTTACAGCTTGGCTGTTTCTTTTCTCGATGAGGCGGTTTAACGCATCAACATACGCACGCGCGCTGGCTTCCAGAATGTCGGTGCTGATTCCACGACCCTGTACAGACAATCCGTTCTGAGTCAAAATGACATGAACCTCACCCTGCGCATCTTTACCATGGCTAATCGATTTGATGGAATAATCCGAAAGCTTGACCTCTTCTCCCGTTGCACGATCAATCGCATTATAAATGGCGTCAACCGAGCCGTTGCCTTCGGCTTCTTCTTCAAGCTTGTTGCCTTCGCAAGTAAGCAAGCGTACTTTGGCAGATGGCACTGATTCATTACCATAGGAGACATAAATAGTTTCCAGAGTAAATGTTTCCTGCTGATCCGCCATCTTCACTTCAACGATAGCAAGCAGATCCTCATCGGTAACATCCTTCTTCTTATCAGCAAGCATTTTAAATTTGGCAAAAGCATCATTCAAACGCTCTTCATTCAGCATATAACCCATTTCAACCAGCTTTTCACGGAAGGCATGACGACCGGAGTGCTTGCCTAACACAAGCTTGCTCTCTTTCAGACCGATAGTCTCAGGAGACATAATCTCATAGGTGGTTTTCTCCTTAAGCATTCCATCCTGATGAATACCGGATTCATGAGCAAAAGCGTTAGCCCCAACAATCGCCTTGTTACCCGGAACGACCATACCTGTCAGACGGCTTACCAATCTACTGGTCCGAGCGATTTCGGAAAGCTCCAGCGTCGTCTTGGCACCAAAGAAATCATTGCGGGTTTCAAGCGCCAATGCTACTTCTTCAATAGCTGTATTCCCTGCGCGTTCACCAATCCCGTTGATTGTGCCTTCGATCTGATCCGCCCCTCCTGCGATCGCTGCCAGCGAATTTGCAGTAGCCATACCGAGATCGTCATGACAATGAGCGCTGAGCTGAATTTTCTCAATACCGGGAACCTTTTCTTTTAATGTTCTAAAAATATTGCCGTATTCCTGAGGGTACAAGTAGCCTACAGTATCAGGAATGTTAACAACCGAAGCTCCTTCACGTATAGCCATCGCAGTCATTTCACACAGAAAATCAATTTCGGTGCGTCCGGCATCTTCGCAAGAAAATTCAATCTTGGAAAAATACTGCCGGGCATAACGGAGAGCAGCTTGAGCCGTTTCGAGCACCTGCTCCTTCTCCATTTTAAGCTTATATTTCCGATGAATCGGGCTTGTCGCAAGAAACAAATGAATACAAGGGTCTTCCGCACCCTTCAGCGCTTCCCGTACAGCATCAATATCTTGTGTGCGTGAGCGTGACAAGCCAATCACAGTAGACTTCTTAACTGCGCGAGCTACAGCATTAACTGCTGCAAGATCTCCAGGCGATGCCGCAGGGAATCCCGCTTCAATACGGTCAACACCTAATTTCTCTAGCTGATACGCAATCTCGAGCTTTTCCCTGGTATTCAAGTTCACCCCGGGAGACTGTTCTCCATCACGTAACGTTGTATCGAAAATATAAATTTTGCGCATAACTGCACCTCCTGACTGTGAACTACCTAAAAAACTCCCAATGCGGCTCACGCTAAATGCACGGCCGCATTGGGAAGAACTCTTTAGTTCCGTACTGTCCTAAAGCACAGGCTTCAGAAACAGCGCGCGTCATTATGACATCATCTTATGACGTATAGCTAACTGTATATGAAATTTAATTATTTCTTGATCCAGTGCATAAGACCGCGGAGCTCTTTACCAACCACTTCGATTGGATGGTTAGCTTCATTACGGCGAGTAGCTGTCAGGAATGCACGATTAGATTGGTTCTCAAGGATGAAGTCACGTGCAAATTTACCTTGTTGGATGTCAGCCAATACTTCTTTCATTGCTTTCTTCGTTTCTTCAGTTACAATGCGAGGGCCTGTTACATAGTCACCGTATTCTGCAGTGTTGGAGATGGAATCACGCATAGTAGCCAGTCCACCTTCATAGATCAGGTCAACGATGAGTTTAAGCTCATGCAAGCACTCGAAGTAGGCCATTTCAGGAGCATAGCCGGCTTCTGTCAATGTTTCAAAGCCTGCTTTGATCAGTGCACTTACACCACCGCAAAGTACTGCTTGTTCACCGAACAGGTCGGTTTCAGTTTCTTCACGGAATGAAGTTTCGATAACCCCTGCACGAGTACAACCGATGCCTTTAGCATAAGCAAGACCGATTTCTTTTGCTTTGCCGGTAGCATCTTGATGAATAGCGATCAAGCCAGGAACACCAAATCCTTCTTCATAAGTACGGCGAACCATGTGACCAGGTGATTTAGGTGCAACTAGAAGAACATCATTATCAGCTGGCGCTACGATTTGACCAAAATGAACGTTAAAGCCGTGTGCGAAGAGCAGTGCAGCACCTTTTTTCAGGTTTGGAGCAATTTCACTATTGTATACTGCAGCTTGTGTTTCGTCCGGCATCAAGATTTGAACAACATCAGCGCGTTTTGTAGCTTCTGCTACGGACAATACCTCAAAGCCGTCTTCTTTAGCTTTGTTGAAGGATTTACCTTCACGAAGACCGATGATTACATTCAAACCGCTATCACGCAGGTTTTGAGCATGAGCATGGCCCTGGCTGCCATAACCGATAATTGCAATTGTTTTACCTTTCAATACGCTAAGATCTGCATCTTGTTCATAATACAAAGTAACTGCCATTTCTAAAGCCCTCCTAGTAATAAATGGGACGCATCCCTATTTTTAATGTCCTCCGCCGGATGACGGGTGTTTCAAAGGACAACCTTCTTGCTCTGTCCTGCAAATCTGGCTCCAGAGCCTGTCTGTATTGGCAGCGCGTTATCCTCTCAAACTCCCGTCATCCAGGACGGAAGGATTATACTTAACCTTTTATTTATGCATTACCACGAATCATGGCTGTAACCCCTGTGCGGGATAATTCCTTGATGCCGTAAGGATGTAATAGCTCGATCATTGCATCAATTTTTTCACTATCGCCAACAACTTGCACAATCATGCTGCTCGTGCCAATATCGACAACCGCTGCACGGAAGGTCTCTACAACCCCCATAATTTCAGGGCGTTCAGCCGGCTCTGATTTAACCTTGATCAGCGCCAGTTCACGGCCAACCATCGGCTTGGAGCTGAGATTGACGACTTTAATAACATCGATCAATTTATACAATTGCTTCTCGATTTGCTCCAAGGTTTTGTCATCCCCTTGGGTTACGATGACCATGCGGGACAACCCGTCCTCTTCCGACTGCCCAACCGTAATGCTCTCAATATTGAAGCCGCGCCGGCCAAACAGGCCGGACACGCGCTGCAACACACCAGGCTGGTCATTGACTAATACCGCTATAGTATGGCTCTTCGTCATTATTCCTCGTCCCCCATCAGCATTTGATCAATGGTGGAGCCTTGGGTAACCATCGGATATACGTTTTCCCCTTTG
>RCUU01000470.1_pt1 | contig 22321 bp, 13 predicted proteins | sample 2166211 | NCBI WGS metagenome assembly RCUU01 (sample SAMN09932620, study PRJNA488358) | compost metagenome | feature: garden; material: soil; isolation source: compost soil in phenylacetic acid-enriched culture | place: Germany: Experimental Botanical Garden Goettingen | collected 2016-01-27
GCTGGCGTCCTTGAGCGACAGGGTTTCCAGGTAGCCGTGCAGGGAGGCCAGGGGGGTGCGCAGGTCGTGGGAAATATTGGCCACCAGCTCGCGACGCTCCTGATCCTGGCGCATCAGCGAACGCCATTGTTCACCCAGGCGCGCCTGCATCTGGCGGAAGGCGGCAGCGAGCATGGCGATTTCATCGGCGCTGGGAGCTTTGTCAACGGTCACCGCTGGGGGGGACGTGACCGGGGTGGCGTCGATGTCGAAGTGGCGCACGGTTTCGGTCAGCCGGTGCAGGGGCCGGGTGATCAGGGCAAAGGCGGTCAAGCCGGCAAGCAGGCACAGCAGGGCGACCAGGCCGATGGACCAGAGCGCGGTGTTCAGGGCCGCGCTGGTGGCGCCGCGCTCGGCAAACTGGTCGTGGACTTCGCTGAGCAGTACCACATAGAGGTAGCCCACCGCCTGGCCATTGACCTGCAGGGGCGCGGCACTGAAGACCTTGCGCCCCTCGACGCTGCGCGGGTCGTCACCGAGAATCGGCAGCGCCTGGCCGGCCAGCAGGCGCCGCACGGGTTCCAGGTCGACCCGTTCGCGGCGCAGGCGCCCGGCCGGCGCGGCATTGCCGACGATGCGCCCGGTCGTATCGAGCAGGTACACCTCCACGCTCGGGTTGACCAGCATCAGTTGGCTGAACAATTGGCGCAAGGCGTCGGGCTTGAGGCCCTGGGTGTCCATCAATTGGGTATCGCGGGCAATGTGCGCGGCCAGGTCGCGGGACAACCCCTGCACCACCTCCAGCTCGTGCATGCGGCTGGCGTGCACTTGCAGCCACGCCGAGGTGCCGCTGCACACCAGCAACAACAGGGCGAACACCAGGGCCAGGCGCTGGCTGAGGGTCAATTTCACGGCTGCGGCTCCCTGTCGGCGAACTTGTAGCCACGCCCCCACACGGTGAGGATGCGCGCAGGTTGCGCGGGGTCGGCCTCGATCTTGGCACGCAGGCGGTTGATGTGGGTGTTGACGGTGTGTTCATAGCCCTCGTGGCTGTAACCCCACACGGCATTGAGCAAGTCCATGCGCGAGAACACCTTGCCCGGTTGGCGGGCGAAAAAGTACAGCAGGTCGAATTCGCGCGGTGTGAGGTCCAGCCGTTTGCCCTGCAATGACGCCTCGCGCGTCAGCGGGTCGATGAACAGGCCGCCGCTATCCAGGCTGCCGGCGTCCATTTTCAGGTTGCGCGCCATCGCCTCGACCCGGCGCAACAGCGCCTTGACCCTGGCCACCAGTTCAAACATCGAGAACGGCTTGGCCAGGTAGTCGTCGGCGCCCAGTTCCAGGCCGAGGATGCGGTGCATTTCGCTGGAACGGGCGCTGGTGATGATGATCGGCGTATAGCGTGCCATGGCCCGGGCCCGCCGGCAGATTTCCAGGCCATCGACGCCGGGTAGCATCAAGTCGAGCACCAGGGCATCCCAGTTGCCTTGCTCCAGCAGCGTCAAGGCCTGATTGCCGTCGGCGCAGTGCACCACCTGCAACTGCTCGTCGCGCAGGTGCAAGGCAATCAGGTCGGCGATGTGTTGATCGTCCTCCACCACCAGGACACGCTTGGGTTGATCCATGGCTTATCGATCCTGTTGAACGGTGCTCATCATTGTGGAGCTTTTTTCGCCAGCGAGTTATCACGAATTGTTTAACTTGCCGTGAGGATTTCGCGACCCGCCCGGGCCTAGGCTTTGTTCATACACCTCTGTATGCCGAGGGTGGAGAACAACATGATCCAGAGACGACAGTTACTGATTGCCGCGACGGGCCTGGGTGCCGCGGCGCTAGCCGCTGGCTGGCTGCCGCGCTGGCTTGGCGGTGGGGCGATGGTCCAGGCCCGGGATGCGGATGAAACCTTCGAGGTCAGCCACAGCGACGCCGACTGGCGCACCCTGCTGGGGCCCGAGCGCTACGAAGTGCTGCGCCAGGAAGGAACCGAGCGCCCCTACAGCAGCCCCCTCAACGATGAACACCGTGCCGGCACCTTCGTCTGTGCTGGCTGCGCGTTGCCGTTGTTTTCCTCGGCGAGCAAATTCGACAGCCAGACCGGCTGGCCGAGCTTCTGGCAACCGCTGGAAAACGCCGTGGCCACGCGCACCGACACCTCCTTCGGCATGGCCCGTGTCGAAGTGCACTGCCGCCGTTGCGGCGGGCACCTGGGGCATGTGTTCGAGGATGGCCCGAAACCCACCGGCCTGCGCTATTGCATGAATGGCCTGGCCCTGAAATTCCTGCCCACGGCAGCCTGACGGAGGCACGACCATGCTGTTATTGCTGCTTGCCTATCTGGGTGGCGTGCTCACCATCCTCAGCCCGTGCATCCTGCCGGTACTGCCGTTCGTATTCGCCCGCACCGGCGAGCCATTCTGGCGCAGCGGCGGGCCGCTGCTGGGGGGCATGGCGTTGACCTTCACCCTGGTGGCCACCCTGGCTGCGGTGGGTGGCAGCTGGGTGGTGCAACTCAACCAGTACGGGCGCTGGCTGGCCTTGCTGTTGGTGGCGTTGTTCGGCCTGGCGCTGCTGTTACCGAAGCTGGCCGAGCAATTGACCCGGCCATTGGTTGCCGCCGGTAATCGCCTCTCCCAAGGCAGCCATGGCAACGCCCGCTCACGGCCAGGGGCATCGGTGCTGCTGGGGGTTGCCACCGGTCTGCTCTGGGCGCCCTGCGCCGGGCCAATCCTGGGTCTGCTGCTAACGGGTGCGGCGCTGCAAGGCGCGAACATCGGCACCACCTTCCTGTTGCTGGCCTATGCCGCCGGCGCCGCCACCTCGCTGGCCCTGGCCCTGCTGCTGGGTGGCAAGGTCTTCGCGGCGATGAAACGTTCCCTGGGCGTGGGGCAGTGGCTGCGTCAAGGCCTGGGGGCGGCGATGCTCGCGGGCGTGGCGGCCATTGCCCTGGGGTTGGACACCGGCGTTCTGGCCCGCTTGTCGACCGCGTCCACCGGCGGCCTGGAGCAAGCGCTGGTTGAGCGGCTGGGCGAACAGCCGCCAGGCAACGCTGCGATGATGGTCGCCACTGGCATGCTGAACGCCGGGCAGAATGGCACCGCGCTCGCGGTCGAGGGCCAGTTGGCGTCGCTCGACGGTGCGGTACAGTGGTTCAACTCCCCGGCGCTCAGCACCGAGGCTTTGCAAGGCAAGGTGGTGCTGGTGGACTTCTGGACCTACTCCTGCATCAACTGCCTGCGCAGCTTGCCGTACGTCAAGGCCTGGGCCGAGAAGTACCGTGACCAGGGGCTGGTGGTGATCGGCGTGCACACCCCCGAATTCGCCTTCGAAAAAGACTTGGGCAATGTCAACAAGGCCTTGCGCGACCTGGGCATCGACTACCCGGTGGCCGTCGACAACGACTATAAAATCTGGCGTGCCTTCGGCAATCATTACTGGCCGGCCCATTATTTCGCCGACGCCCAGGGGCGCATTCGCTATCACCATTTCGGCGAAGGCAACTATGCCGAGTCCGAGCGTGTGATCCAGCAGTTGCTGCGCGAAGCCGGTGCCGCCCAGGTCACCAGCGGGCTGGTGCAGGCGCAGGGGCAGGGCGTGCAACAGGCGCCGGCAAAGGCGCGGGTACGCTCACCGGAAACCTACTTGGGGTATGCGCGTGCCGAGCATTTCGTGGCGGCGACCGGCCTGGTGCCCGACCAGACCGCCGCCTATGCCACGCCAGCGCAGCTTGGGCTCAACGATTGGGGCCTCGTTGGCTCATGGAAGGTCAGCGCCGAACACGCCAGCCTGATGGCGCCCCAGGGCCGCATAGTCTATCGCTTTCAGGCCCGTGACCTGCACCTGGTGCTGGGGCCGGGGGCCGACGGCAAGCCGGTGCGCTTCAAGGTGACGATCGATGGCCAGGCGCCGGGCGCTGCCCATGGCAGCGACGTGGCCCCCGACGGCAGCGGCAGCGTGACCGAACAACGGCTGTACCAATTGGTGCGCCAACCGGGCGAAATCCAGGCGCGCACGTTCAGCATCGAATTTCTCGACGCGAATGTCGCGGCCTACGCCTTCACCTTTGGTTGATCAGGAGCAAGGCTCATGAAAACTCTGCGTACGCTGTGTGCCGGCCTGCTGGCCCTGGCTGTGGTCGGGCAAAGCGCCGCCTGGCCGTTCGGTGAGCCCCCGGTCGCCCTGGCCCCGCCAGCGCTGGACCAGCCCGCCGGCAAGGCAGGCGAAGAGACCGCGGTGTTCGCCGGCGGTTGCTTCTGGGGCGTGCAGGGGGTGTTCCAGCATGTCAAAGGGGTCAAGCGCGCGGTCTCCGGCTATGCCGGCGGCAGTGCCGACACCGCCAGCTACGAGCGGGTCAGTGACGGCGACACCGGCCATGCCGAATCGGTCGAGGTCACTTATGACCCAGGCCAAGTGAGCTACGGCACCCTGTTGCAGATTTTCTTCTCGGTTGCCCATAACCCCACCGAACTCAACCGCCAGGGCCCGGACACCGGCACCCAGTACCGCTCGGCGATCTTTGCCCGCACCGGCGAGCAGCAACGCATCGCCCAGGCTTACATCGCCCAGCTCGATGCCGCGCATTCATTCGACAAGCCGATCGTCACGCGCCTGGAAACCTTCAACGGGTTCTACCCCGCCGAGGATTATCATCAGGATTTCCTGACCGAGCACCCGGCCTACCCGTATATCGTTATCAACGACCTGCCCAAGGTGGCGAACCTCAAGCAACTGTTCGCCCAGCAGTATCGCGAGGCGCCGGTGTTGGTCAAGGCGTCGCAGTGATCGGCTGCCAGGGTCATGACCTGGCCGCCGGGTCGCGCAACAGCGAATAGCCCTGGTCGAGCAAGGCGCGCCCGATGTAGCGCGAGCCGGCCTCGTTCAAGTGGGCGTTGTCCAGGTACAGCAGGTTGCCGTCGATGATCGGGCTGCAGCGCTGGGCCGGGCAAATCACCTGGTTGGGGTCAATGAAACGCAGCTGCGGGAATTTTTCGCGAATGCTTGCCCAGTAGCGCGGCATGTCGCGCTCGCTGGCCGAACATTCGCGATCGCGTTTGAACATCAGGCGGCGGATCGGGCACGTCGCAGCCTTTTCAATGTCCTGGTTGCTCAGGATGACAATGACCTGGCCGCTGTTTTCCACCACTCTGCGCAGGCTCGCCTCGACCAGGCCCGCGGCGGCTTCGTCCCTGGGCCAACTGCCGGCCAGCACCACGTAAGGGTAGCGGTGCTGTTCGAGCAACTTGAACACCCGTTCGTTGCGCAAGGCGCAATGGGCGGCGTAGACCGGGGGCATGCCGCCACTGTAACCGAGGATCGGCGGGCACGAGTCCATGGTGTAGTCCATCAGCGTGACGCCGTCGGGCCGGGCCAGCAGGTCCACCATGCCGGTGAAGTGGTTGGCGAAGGAGTCGCCGATCAGGATGCCATCCAGCGCGGGTTTGTCGACGCCCAGGCGGCAGGCGTCGTTGGGTTCGGTGCGGTACAACGCATTGGGCACATGGCAGCCGTTGCGCAGTTCATTGGGCCGGCTCAGGGTCATGGCCTCGAGCTGGGCGACTTGCGGGCTGAAGCGCTGCGGGAAGCCGCCCCCTTGCTGGCTCAACCCCGCCAGCAAGGCCAGGCCCAAGGCCGGCAGGGCGAAGCGGCGGGTAAACACCCGGGAAAAGCTCAAGCTCGCCCCGTTGCGTCGCATCGGCACCTCGATGTAACGCCAGGTCAACCAGGCCAGGCCCACCGAAACCGCCACCAGCAGCAACGCCACCGGCAGGTCGATGGTGACGTCCAGGTAGTTCAAATAGGCGATCAGTGGCCAGTGCCACAGGTACAGCGAGTAGGAGATCAGCCCGATGAACACCATCGGCCGGCTGCTCAGTAACCGTGAGCGCACCGGGCCGCTGCCGGCCAGGATCAGCAGGGCGGCGCCCAGGCAGGGGATCAGCGCATTGAACCCGGGAAAAGGCGCATTGGCATTGAGCAACAGCAGCGAGAGGCCGATCAGCAGATAGCCGAACAGGGCACAGGCGTAGGCAAGGGGCTTGCCCAGGGCGCGCGGTTGCAGCAAGTAGATGCCCAGCACGCCGCCCAGCATCAATTCAAAGAAACGCATGGGCAGCAGGTAGTAGGACGCCGTGGCGAAAATGCCAGTGGCGTATTCGGACAGGCCGGCCGCCACCAGCACGCCCAGGCCCAGCAGCGGCAGGGTGTAGCGGGGCGCCAGGCGATAGAGCAGCACGATGAACAGCGGCCACACCAGGTAGAACTGCTCTTCGATGCCCAGCGACCAGGTATGTAACAGCGGCGCTTCGCTGGCATCGGCGGCAAAGTAGTTGCCGTATTTGACCCAGATATAAATGTTCGAGGTGCCGAGCAGGGAGAACAGGGCACTGGCGTTGAGCCGAGTCAGGTCGGCCGGGGACAGGATGAAGACGCCGACGATAATCACCGCCAGCAACACCGTGACCAGGGCCGGCACGATGCGGTTGATGCGGCGCAGGTAGAAGTTTTTCAAGGAGAAGGTGTTGCGCTGGATCTCGGAAAACACCTGCGAGGTGATCAAAAAACCCGAGATCACGAAGAAGATATCGACACCGATGAAGCCCCCCGGCAGCAGGCCGGCGCTGAGGTGGTTGGCCAGTACGACGATCACCGCGACGGCGCGCAGCCCGTCGATATCGGAGCGATACGGGTTTTTAGTCATTTAAATGCCCACCCCTGCTGTACAGCTTCCATGTGGTATTGCTCCGACCCAAGTTCGCCGCCAAGTCCGTGGTTTCGCGCCGTCATTGAATGATGTGTAGGTGCAGAAGTGCCATCATGCAAGGCGTACGGGCTTCAATACCTGCCAGCGGCCATACCTTCTGTCCTTTTTCCCAGGCTACCAGGGACTGTGGCCAATGCCGCCCGGCGTCTCGGGGCGGAGCAAGGCCACGATTCGCTGCTTTACTCTCTGTTACATCGCCACGGGGAATGCCTGGATGAGCCCGTCAGCAGCGGTCGAGTCGACCCCCAGCTATCACGCCTTCATGTCCTACTCGCGGCGCGACACGGCCATCGCGCAGGCGTTGATCGAGCGGCTTGAAAGCAATGGCCGCTCGATCGCCTATGACCGCGACGATATCCACGATGGCGAAGCCTGGCGGCGCAAGCTGACGGCATTGATCCAGCAATCACAAAACATCATCGTGTTGATCAGTCAGGCTTCCCTGGATTCGCGCGAGTGCCGCTGGGAGCTGGACCTGGCCGGCACCTTGAACAAACGCCTGGTCACCGTGCGCATCGACGCCGTGGCCCCGGGCGATTTGCCCGAATCCCTTGGCGCCATCCAGTGGATCGATGCCACTGCCACCCGCGACTTAGATACCGTTGCCGCGCGCATCATTGCAGCTCTCGATATCGATCAACAGTGGGCCGAGCGTCATACCCATCTGACGTTCCAGGCCATGGCCTGGCGTGAGAACGGCACGTTGCTGCGTGGCGCTGAACTGCGCGATGCCGAAGCAATGGTTGCAACCTACCAGGGCAAGCAGCCGTTGCCCACGGCTGAGCACATGGCATTGTTGCTGGCCAGCCGCAAGGCCAGTGCGCGCCGGCTGCGCCTGGCGGTGCTGGGCACGGCAGCGGTGGGGGTGGTATTGGCCGTGCTCAGCGTCAACTGGCTGGCCGAACGGCGCAATGCCGAGTACACCGGCTTGCGCCGTCAGGCCGAGGCCGCGCTGAACCAGGCCGAAGGCGACCTGCCGGCAGCGCTGGCGTCGCTCGGCTATGTGGTGCGCGCGGACACACAGGGCCTGTTGCCGGAGTACCGCGATGTGGTGACCTTCTGGCAGGCGCAGTTGCGGGCCATCGATGAGATTTTTCCGGGCATGAAGGTCGGTGAACCCTTGCAATGGCGGGCCACGCTGCATGTGAAAAATGCAGCGCAAGGCCTGCGACCGCTGGCTGGCGGTATACCGATGCTGGTGGCGCCGAGTGAAGATGGCAAGACCCTGGCAACTGCCGATTATGCGAACGTGTCGCTGCTGAGTTTGCCGGGGTTGGAGCCGTTGGTGCAGTTTCGACTGGGAGGACGCGTACAGCCGGACTCGATCGTCGCAATACCGGCCACGGGGTGGTTGCTGGCGGCCGGGACGCAAACGGTCGTCAACAATGACGAAGATGAGCCGGTTTCCATCTACGACTGCTTCACGCTGCTGTTACCCGATGCAGGGGGCAGTGCCAGGCCTGTGGTCGAGCCGGGTACGACAGCGGAGGACGCGGACTATGCGACAAAGGCCGTGCGCTACCAGGCAGGTGCCAACGGCAGCGCGGCATGGCATTTTTGCCCGCAGGTAAATATGGGGCAAATCAGTGTCGCGGCAGACACATCACGTCGCTATCTTTCGGTTGGTGAACCTGGGGCAGAGCCGGTCGCGCAGCTTATGATCGATCTGCAGACCAACGATTACATCAACGAACTGCCCGCCACGACGGCGTGGGACCCTCGCACTCGGGCGACAATGCCCGAGGGTGCCAGCCGGGTCCACACTTTCGCTCAAGTTCGGCCCCAGGTCGAGCTGTGGTATGAGGCGCACGCGTCGGAACGGGAGCAATGGCAACGGGCACTGGATGCGCCGAACGATCAGCAGGCTCAGGCACAACAGCGCTTGGACACTGCCGATACCTCAGCCCTCAATGACGAGGATCAGGCGGTTCTCGGCAATCTGCATGATCCGCTTGGCTACCTGAAATTGATTAACGAGCCGGAGGCTGTCTTTGTATGGGGCCTGTACATCGCCGGAAACTCAAACGCTGCTTTCGGTATATGCAGGATCGCCGGTCAGGGCCAACGCCTCGAATGGTGCAAGCAACGCCAATTCCTGGCGATCGAATCCACGCAACGCTTTTCCGCGGACCAACGCTGGGCCGCCATTACCAATCGCGATGGCTGGAGCTCGCCGCTGGAGTTGATCGAGCTGAAGACGCTTGCCCGTAGTGAACTCAAGGAGCTTCCAAGCCTGGTGGCTGCTCAGGCGTTCGACCCGACATCTACCCGGCTTGCGCTCTTGAGCGAAACCAACGAACTGTGGCTGTACACCCTGGCCCCGGGTACAGCACCCCGTTTGCTGCAACACAGTGCACTGGGTGAAGCAGGCCAAGAACGCTGCAAGGATCCGGACGCCCCGCAGCAACTGTTGCCGGCCACAGGCAGCATCGACTTCGCCGGTGAGCGGTTTTTGGTGGGATTGGGCACCGACGGCGTATTGTTCGGGTTCGACACCCACAGTGGCGACCTGACCTGGCGCCGCCCGGTGCAGAACAGCATGGACCGCTGTGCCCAAGGCTTGGAGGTCAGTGCGGCCGGTGATTTTTTTGCGCTGCATGGTCGCAGCGTGGTGCAATTGTTCCACGGGCTCAGTGGCGTTCCCTTGACCCGCCCGCTGACAACCTCGGAACTTACCGGTACGACGCCAGAGGAAGGGTACTTCGACCACGTACAGATAACGCCGACGGGCGAATTGTCACTGGCTGTGGGCGAGCGTGTATTCGTGCGGCCTCGGCCACCCCAGCCGGTGCAGACGAGCCTGGAACCCTTTACCGGCATCAGCGATGCGGACGGCCGAACGCCGCTCAAGGCATTGCCCGGGCCTTACGAACGGTGAGGGTGGGCGCTTATTCATCCAATTCATACAAGGTATTGAAGCGCTCGGCCTTGATGCAGTAGCCGTCGAGCCCTTGTTCGTCGTTGAATACCAGGTAATCGCCGGCCTGGTAAGCGGACTGGCCTTCCTTGGTGGCGATACTGCCGGCCTGGCGGGCCACTTCTGCCCATACCGGGGTGGTCTTGATGTATTGGCCCGGGCCCAGTTGCCGGTAGGTCCTGGGGAACACCTGGGCATCGACGGTGTACACCTCGCCGGCATTGTCGACCAGCCAGTCGCCGCGCTTGCAGCGTTGCTCGCCCCCCCATTTGCAATAGGTGAAGCCGGGGGTGTCCAGGTCCAGGCACACGGCGGTGACGTACTGGTCGGGCTTGCGTCTGTAGCGTTGGCGTAGGTTCATTACATCACGGGCTTATCAGGTTGTTCGGTGCTCTTCAAAGCCCGCCCCATTTTCAGTTCTGCCCTGACTTCGTTGATGGGCTTTTCCAGGGTAGGATGTTTTTTTGCAACGTCATTTAATTGAAAATCGATTTTTTTGTACGTCGAGTTCAGTGTGTCGGTGGCTTCTTTCAGCTGCTGGCTGGCGGTTTCGAGCTCTGATTTTTTAGCCAATAGCTGTGTTCTGAAGCTCCAGACATAGCCACTTCCAACCAGGGCCAAGAGCAATGCCGCTAAACCCGCGCTCAAACCCTTGAGGAATTCTTGCTTGCGTTGCTGGCGTTTTATCCGCTCGCGAGTGAGGTCTCGAGCCAGGGCGCTGGCATCGAGCAGTCGCTTTACCCGGTCCCAGCCCCCCCCATAGCGTAACGCCCATACAGGGTTATGGCGTTTTAACAACTGTTCACGTTCGTCAGTGACATCTGGCCCAATTACATTGTTGGGGTTTCGCTCAAAGCTATCCGCTTCCATCAGCAAGCTGTGCCAGATCAGACCGTCCCTGAATTCGTCCATCAACCAGCCGTTCACGGGGTCGGCGATTTTATGCCAGCAACGGATGAACGCCTCATGACTGATATCGATCAAGCTGTCCATCCCCAAGGGCGACGGGTCATGGGGCGACAGGAATGAAACCCCATCGGCGCGAAAGGATTCCACGATGGCGCGTACCTGAGCCGCTTCGGCGCCCGTCACGCCAATCAGTTGTTCAAGTGTCTGCGGACGTCGAATGGCCTGCCCCTCGGCGTTCACGTCGGTGAGCGCCCTGAATACATCCTCCACGACAGGGTCGTCAGGGGGGAGCTCAATACGCTGGAGAACGCAATCGGCATGGGAGGACAACAGCCCGGTGAGTCGATGCTCAGGGTTGTAGTGCTCCAGGCCCAGATGCCATGCAGGACACTCCAGTGAGGCTTGCACAGCGACAGGAACGGCCTGGCGATGCAGCAGCATCAGGCCGTGTTGAATCAACGGTAACCGGTCCTGGCCACCCCCCGCATCGATGATCAAGCGATCTGCCAGGTCCCGACTCACTTGGCCGTTGTACAATCTTGCCGGCTCGCAAATGGCGCGCAACAAGTCGCTGTGGTCCATTCGAGGCAACAGGTACTGAGTGGCATTGACGACTTCGGCCAACCCATCGTAATGGGCGCAGGTACCAAGAAATTCCGAGCGCATGGTCAGCACGACGTAAAGGCCGGGTTGCGGGTTTCGCTGCAAAGCGGTTAAAAACTGGGTTAAAAGTTGAGCTTCTTCCGGGCCATGACGGCGAGCATGGCCGAACAACTCTTCAAACTGGTCGATCAGGATGCAGATGTTCTCACTGTGACTGGCACCTGTTATCTGGGCGATGACTGCGGGTGCGGTTGAGCCGAAATTGAGTGCACGACGCAAGTTGATCATTGGATTGCAAACCGAGCTTTTCCCACAGAGCCCGGCCAATGCCTTGGCCATATTGAGCAAAGGGGCCTCGCGCGGAAATACCGTGCACGTTCGCCAACGCAAACCGGCTCGGGCGTTTTCCTGTTCCAGCCTGGGTAACACGGCGGCACGGATCAGTGAGCTTTTACCGCAACCGGAGTCCCCATGCACGACGAGCAAGTGCTTATCGATGAGGCCATTGACGACGGCGTCGGCCATGCGTTCGCGGCCAAAAAAAATCGGCCATTCCTGTTTCTCGAAAGGGCGCAACCCTGGATAAGGGCGAGGGGGCAGGGTGATCGTGAAGACGTCCTCCATCGTCTCTTCGGGGCTGATGTTCATGGCTTGGGCACCAATTGAGCACTTTTTTCCTTCAGCCATTGCCTTATCAACGGTGTCCAGTTTTTCTGTGTCCCATCGATCCAGTCCGCCTGCAGATTTTTTGCGTTTTCAATTCGCACGTCCGTCGTGATCGCCGGCCCCACGGTATTGAGCAGGCCGCAGGGCAGCAAGCGGTTGGAGCGTGAGCGTGCCGATTGACGGTCGTGTTTGCCAATTGCAATCAGGTCGTGATCGAGTGCCCGGCCATCGTCGGTTCCCAAGAGGAGCATCGCGTCGCAAGCACTCAGTAGTTCAACGCGTTGCTCGCGTATTTTGCGGGCTTTCTGCAAATCCATTTTTACAGCGTCTGGCTCGCCCGGCACCACGCTGTACCCACTGGCGGTGAGGGCAAGCCCGGCTTTATTCCAGATCTCGGCCTGATCGGTGCGGCCATGAAGGTAAATGGTTTGATCATCTGCCTGCGTGAGCCGGGCGGCATCCTCCTTGATTCGGCGACGCTCCTGCAACAGTGATTTGAGGTTGTCGAGCCTGGGGACGAGCCGGCTGACGATATCCAGCACATGGGATGCCGAGTCGGGCTTGAAGCCTTCCCTTGGCCCAACCCAGCCGATAGGGCGTTCCACGTTGCCGATCGGACAATGAAAGGGAAAACCCGTTAGCTGGTTTTTTTCGAAGTCCAAAAATTGCTCCGGCCATACCGTGTTCTTTGTGGGCCAGATCTTCACTAGCACAATCCTGCCGTCGACCGGGAGACTGTATTCCGGTTGTCTTGCACACCACCACTCGCGCTCTCGGGTACACCAACCGGAAGCCAGGTAAGCCGGCGACATCAGCACCATGAGGAGAGCCGATCCAAAGATGTCATTTTGTAATTGAGGGGCCAGAGCGACCATCGGGTCCACGCCTTGACCGGGGCGGTAATCTGTATCGAGGAAAATATTGAGTGTTGAGTCTTGTCCGAGCTGTAACTGCAACTCGTCCGTCAGCCTCTCTACAAAGCCAGCGGTCCAGGACTTGAGGGTGGGTTTTCCGTTTCCGTCATCACCATGGCTGTAACTGATGAACAGGTCATGAACGAAGGGCAGTCCGACGTACGCCATACAATTGCCCTTGTAGTAGGGATCGAGTGTCGGAGCAGGACCCTCCGAATGTCGGCATACAACAAGAAAATGCACGATCTCAGTTTAGTACAACAATCGTGAAGAACCCCGGTGCGCCAGCCTTGAATTCCCCAGAGCCTTGAACTTTAGTTAATGGGGCACACGTGTCTGTGAGGCACCCGTCATGAAGCTCTCTGGTGATGTGCTCGACAAACTCGGCATCAGCCGTGCCGACGTGGAAAAGTATCTTGAGCCGCTTAGCACAGCCATGGCCCGCTACGGCATCGATTCAAGATTGCGTATTGCCCATTTCCTCGCCCAGGTCGTGCATGAATCCGGGCACTTCAAGCATGTCGAAGAGAATATGAATTACTCGGTCGACGGCCTGCTCAAGACCTTCGGCAAGTATTTCGCTTCCCGTGACCAGGCCCAGACATACGCGCGCAAGCCGATGATGATCGGCAACCGGGTCTATGCCTCGCGCAATGGCAATGGCAATGAAGCCAGCGGCGATGGCTACCGCTACCGGGGCCGGGGTTTGATGCAATTGACGGGCAAGGCCAATTACAAGGCGTTTTCCAGTTGGCTGGAACAGGATGTGGTCGGCGACCCCGAGTGTGTAGCCCAGCAGTTCGCCCCCCAGTCGGCGGTGTATTTCTGGGACAGCCATCGTCTGAACAGACTGGCCGACACCGACGACATCCAGGCCATTACCAAAGCCATCAACGGTGGCCTCAACGGCTTTCCCGAACGCCGCCAGCTGCTGGAAAGGGCCAAGGCCGCGCTGCACGACCTGGCGGACGAGCAGGGCAGCCCGGAGGTTATCGAGAGCCCGAACTTCAACCCCACCCACCAGGTCGTGCCCCTGGAATTGAACCTGCGTTCCGCCCCGCAAGTGGCTGCCGCGACCTGGCGGGCCACGCTTTACCAGGGCAGCAAGGTGGAAATCGTCAACACGTTGGCCGACGGCTGGGTGCAGGTGCGCACGCTGATCAGCCATACGCTGCGCGAAGGGTTCGTGGCACAACGTTACCTGGCGCCGCTCCCTGTTTCCAGGGGCGGTTTCGATCCGGTGGAGCAAGATCCGCCCGAGCAACCGATCCCGCCGGTGCACCTGCAACGTAATCTCAAGACCATCACTCGCGCCAGCGAAGACGGGCGCGCCTATCCGCTGGGCGAAAGCCGGCGCCCGCAACGCAAGGCTGGCAAACCGGAGGCGCGGGCCGCTCAGTTGTTGAAAATCATCGACTACCTGGACTGTGCCAGCGCGGCACATCGCCGTTACAAGGCGGGCCCCGGCAGCACCTGCTGCGATGTCTACGCCTGTGATTATTGCGACCTGGCCGGGGTGTACCTGCCACGGGTGTGGTGGACCGGGCGCGCCTTGCAGCGCATGGCCCACGGCGCCAGCGTGATGGTTGCCTATGGCCAGAGCGTGCGCGAGCTCAATGCCAATGCGCTGTACGACTGGTTGGAGGACTACGGGTCGCTGTTCGGCTGGTACCGCGAGCTCGACCTGACCACCCTGCAGGCCGCCGCCAATGCCGGCGAAGTCTGCCTGGCCGTGGCCCGGCACAAAGACCTCAACCTTGCCGGCCATATCGCCATGGTGGTGCCCGAGCAGCCCGAGCGACAGGCCCGCCGTGACGCTACCGGCAGTGTCACGCGCCCGGTTGAATCCTATGCCAGTGCCAATCGCCGCAAGTTCGCCGTGAGCCGTTCGGCCTGGTGGCAGGAGGATCTGTATCGGGCCTTTGCTTTCTGGCGCCACCCCTGATGCATGGCACCCCAGGAGTTTTCCATGGACAAGCACGCGCTGTGCATCGGCATCAACGATTACCCGGGTACGGAGAATGACCTCAAAGGTTGCGTCAACGATGCCCAGGACTGGGCCGCAGCATTAAGCAAGCGCGGTTTTGCCGTCAACCTGCTGCTCGATGCCGCCGCCACCAAGCTGGCGATGGTCACCAGCATGGCGCAGACCATCGCCGAGACCGGCGAGGGTGGCCTTGTGGTATTTACCTATTCCGGCCATGGCACCTGGGTACCGGACCTCAGCGGCGATGAACCCGACGGGCGCGACGAAGCCTTGTGCCCCTGGGACATCGCCCAGGCCCAGGCCCTGCTGGATGATGAAATCGAGGCGATCTTCAGCAAGCGCGCGCGCGGTGTGCGCATTCTGCTGATTTCCGACAGCTGCCACTCGGGTTCGGTCACCCGTGGCGACAGCAGCGACCTGGACCCGGGCCTGCCGCGTGCGCGCTTCTTGCCGCCCCAGGCATGGATGCCCGCCGACCAACTGGGCAACGTCACCCAGCGGCCCAAGCACCTGCTGGGCGGCCTGGCCCGCAGCGGCGGTGACTTGCTGCTGGCCGGTTGCACGGACGGCCAACTGAGCTGGGATACCCGCTTCAAGGAGCGGCCCAATGGCGCCTTCACCTACTATGCGTTGAAAACCCTGGCCACGCTCGACGCCACCGCCAGTTATCAAGACTGGATCAAGGCGATCAACCCGGCGTATCTGCCCACCAACCAATTGCCGCAAGATCCACAGCTGTTCGGCAGCCGCACGGCGCGTCACTGGCAAATTTTTGCCTGACGCTGCGTGCCAACCTCGTTGCCGGAGACTGCGGGCATGAAATCTTACGATGAGTCCAGGCAGCCAGCTCCTGCGCTGAAGCTGCCGTTGTTGCATCCCGTCACCCTCGGCGGGACCTTGCCCCAGGCCTTGTCGGTGCCTGGCAGTCGCAGCGCGGGTAACCCAGGCGTCAGCCTGCTGGACAACATCAAGGTCAAGTACACCTGGCAATTGGCACCGGCCAGCCGCAGCGGCGATGCCCCCCATGCCGAGGCACTGAGCAGCGACCAGGGCCTGTTGGCGCTGGAGGCCACGGATGGCACCACGATTTTCACCCGCACCGACACCCTCGTCGAGCAACTGCGCCGCACCCGACCGGAGCTGGTCGATGCCGACGGCGTGGTGGATTTCGCCGGTTTGCGCGACAAGGTCGATATCAACCGCGGCGCGCTGGGCTGGGTCTGGCAACAGATCAGTGAACTGGTCCTGAGCGACGATGCCATCACTGCCGAGGCCAGGGAGCAAATGGCCGACGCACTCACCGCTGGCGTGGTCGATTGGGCTGCGCGCAAAAGCGCAACGGCCCTGATGGCAGCCATCGAGCGCAACCTGGCCGGTCCTCCCGGCCTGTATCGCTGGGATGGTGGGCTGCTGAGCCCGCAAGAGCTGTGCGCGCCGCAAGATCCGCGCCTGACGGAGGCGTCCCAGGCCGGGCCGTTGCTGGTGTTTATCCATGGCACCGGCTCGCACACCCTGGGCAGCTTCGGCGACTTGCCCGGCAGCGGTGCCTGGCGCGCCCTGCAAAACGTCTTTGGCCAGCGCATCTTCGGTTTCGAGCACCGGACCTTTTCCGAAAGCCCGATCGATAACGCCCTGGCGTTGGTCCACACCTTGGCACCGGGCACCCGGTTGAACATCGTGACCCATTCGCGTGGCGGGCTGGTAGGCGATCTGTTGTGCCTGGACCCAACCGATAAAAGCCTGGGCGAATTGATCGAACGCTACCGCAGCAACCCTCGGCCCGATGAAGCCGAACGCGAGCAACACAACAAGAACCTGCTGATCGAACGCGAACAGTTCGAGGCCCAAGAGCAAGTCAAGTTGCGCCAGTTTTTCGATCTGCTCAAGCAAAAGAACCTGCAGGTCGGGCGCTATGTGCGTGTGGCGGCGCCGGCGCGGGGCACGGCCTTGCTCTCCGATAACCTCGATGTGTTTCTGTCATGCCTGTTGGGGCTGGTGCGCAAATTCAGCGCCTGGAGTATCGGTGCGGCAGTGGGCCTGGTCGCCTCTCCGATAGCGGGGGACGGGGCCAGGCGCCTGGCTGACAGCGGGCTGAAGTTTCTTAGCCGCATCGTTCTTGAAATCGCCGACAAGCGCCTTGAGCCACAAACCGTGCCCGGTATCGAGGCGATGTTGCCCGAAGCGCCGATGAGCATGTTGTTGGGGCGTGCGCGGGTTTCCTCGTCGGTGCGGATGGCGGTGATTGCCGGCGACATAGAAGCCGCCGGTGCCGGTGTGCTGCAACGGGTCGGCGTGATGTTCGTCGACTGGGCGTTTTTCGACAGGGCGCGCAACGACCTGGTGGTGGATACCGAATCCATGTACGGCGGCATCCTGACCCGGGTGGAGGAGGCGCGGGCGATTTTCGTCCACAGTCCTCAGGTCAACCATTTCCGCTATTTTTCCGATGATGTGAAGTATCAGAACCTGCCACTGCCCAGCGCGCTGGGCGGGTGGTTGATCGATGCCGACCCCCACACACGGGCACCCTGGCAAAAAGACACGACCCCACCGGACGAAAGCCAGGACCGCGGGGAACCGAGCACGGCGGCCAATAGCCGGCCCGTGGTGATTTTCCTGCCAGGGATTATGGGCAGTCATCTGGCGGCCGATGGCAACCGTGTCTGGCTCGACCCGCTGGACCTGACCACGGGCAGCTTGCCACGGATTGCCATCGATAGCCGCCGTACCGTGCTCAAGGATGGCCTGGTCGAGCTGACGTACGCCAAGCTTGTGAAGTTTTTGCAGATCAGCCATCAGGTCGTGGTCCATGACTACGATTGGCGCCAACCCATCGCTGCGTTGGGCAAGGGCCTGGCGGATGTGGTGCGAAATGTGCTGACCGTCCACCCGAACCAGCCGGTCAGGTTGTTGGCCCATAGCATGGGCGGCTTGCTGGTGCGGGCAGCGTTTGCCGCCGACCAGACCTTGTGGCCGGAATTGGTCGCACGCCCCGGTGGCCGTTTGGTGATGTTGGGCACGCCGAACCACGGCTCCCACGCCTTCGTGGAGAACCTGTTAGGGCAATCGGACACCATGCGCATGTTGGCGCGGGTTGATGTGACCCACAACATGCAGGAAATCCTCAATGTCGTCGCGGGCTTTCCCGGGGCGCTGCACCTGTTGCCGGCCCCCGGCTTCGAGGACGCTGGTGGCCCGAACCCGAGCGGGGTGGACTTTTATCAGGAAAGTGACTGGAAGAACCTGGCCGAGTTGAACGACGATTTCTGGTTCGGCAAAAAACTGGGCGGGCGCCCGAAGCAGTCTGCTCTGGTGCAGGCACGAGAATTCTGGGAGCAGATGCAGGATACCAAATGGGTAGACCTGGACCACCAACGCATCGCCTACGTGTTCGGCAAGGCGGACAATACACCCTGCGGCGTGCAAATCCTGCAACAAGGCGGCAAGCCGGCGCGGGTGATGATACGCGGTACCGGCAATGGCGATGGCTCGGTGACCTGGCGCTCCGGGCGTTTGCCGAAGCTGCCCGAGGAGCGTTACTGGTTCATGCCGGTCGACCACGGCGGCTTGACCGACTCAGTCAAATATTTCAGCGATATCCAGGCACTGTTGAGTAAAGGCGTGCCCAATACCCTGGGGCGCCTGCCGGTCAGCCGGGGTGAGGAAGAGCGCGCGCCGCTGATCAGCTACCGCGGTGGGCCGCCGCTGTATCCCACCGACCAGGAGTTGGTCAGTCGCATGCTCGGCAGTCGCAGCAGCATCTTGCGCAGCCGCAAGCGCAGCGTGTTGCAGATCGTGGTCAAGGCCATGGACCTCAGCTTCATCCAGGTCCCGGTGATCTGCGGGCATTACCGCGGCGACCCGATTGCCGGCGCCGAGGCGGTCATCGACCAGGCCCTGGTCAATGGCGCGCTCAGCCATCGCCAGCGCCTGGGCTTGCATTCGGGCGAATTGGGCAATGCCACGGTGGTCTTGATGCCACGATCGAGCGAAGAACAGTTGCGCCAGACCGGGCGCGGTGCCCTGGTCGTAGGCCTGGGCGAGATGGGCACGCTTTCCACTGACGGTGTGACGCAGGCGGTGCGTGTCGGCGTGCTGCGCTACTTGCTGCATGCGTCGGATTTCTACCGGGAGGGACAGCAGGACATCGCCACCCAGGGAATGCCGTTGCCGCTACGCCTGGCCAGCCTGTTGATCGGCACCAATTCCACCGCGCAATTGAGCGTCAGCGATTCGGTCAAGGCCGTGGTGCTGGGGGTTTTGCTGGCCAACCGCGATTTCACCGCGGGGGCTGCCGAGCGTGGTGCCACCCAGGCGTATATCTCGCGCCTGGAGTTGGTCGAGGTGTTCCGCGACACGGCGATTTCGGCCGCCTATGCCGTCAGCGAACTGGACAAGGACCTGGCCGCGGAATTGACGCTGCTGGATACCAAGTTGGAACTGGCCGATGAATTGCGCTATGGCGAAGGCGTGCGCCAGCGCCTGAGTGTCAGTCCCTTCAGCGACTACTGGCCACGCCTGTCGGTCAGCCGGGGTGACCTGGACGATGAACCTGGTACAGCCGTCAAGCGCTCGGCCAATCAGGACGAAACGGTGGGGGCCAAGAGCTTTCGAATTTCGTACATGGGCGACAAGGCCCGGGTCGAGGCGTTGGTCGAACAGCGCCAGCCGGGGCTGGTGGAAAAACTGGTCGACAGTGCCCTGAAGGGTGAAAACCGCACCGGCTATAACAAGAAATCATTTTTCGGCAATACCCTGTTCCAACTGTTGCTGCCCATCGAGTTCAAGTCGTCGGTACGCAAGTCGCGAAACCTCATCCTGATGGTCGACCAGAGCAGTGCGAACCTGCCGTGGGAGATGCTCGAAGCCGATGGCGAACCGCTGATCAGGCGTACTCGCATGGTCCGCCAGTTCATTACCGAACGCTTTCGCCGACAAGTGCTGCGCACCGACAGCATGACCGCGTGTGTGATTGCCGACCCCAGTACCAACGGCTACTACAGCCAATTCGGCGGCAAGGACTGGCAGGACAAGCGAACCGTCTCCGGCGCACCGCTACAAGACAGGCTGCCTGAACTGGAAGGGGCGGCCAAGGAAGGCGAGGCCGTGGCCCAGGTCCTGGAAGGCGCCGGCTACGAGCCCTTCCGGGTACCGCGCGACGCCAGTGCCGGGGACGTATTTACCCAGCTGTTTGCCCGGCCCTATCGGGTGCTGGTGGTGGCGGCCCATGGCATTTTCCACAAGACCGGTACCGACGGTATCCTGCGCAGCGGGGTGGTGTTGTCCGATGGCTTGTTGCTCACAGCCGCCGAAATCGACCGCATGGAGACCGTGCCTGACCTGGTGTTCCTCAGTTGCTGCCACCTGGCGAAAATGGAGACGAGCACCACCACTGACAATCGCCTGGCCGCCAGCCTCGCCGGCGAATTGATCAACATGGGCGTGCGTTGCGTCGTCGCGGCGGGTTGGGAGGTGCGTGACGACGCGGCCAAGACTTTCGCCGAAACCTTTTTCATGCGCATGGCCCTGCATGGCGATACCTTCGGCGCGGCCATCTCCTGCGCTCGGCTGGCCGTGCTGGACGGTTATCCCGAGTGCAATACCTGGGGGGCCTACCAGGCTTATGGCGACCCTTTATTTCAACTCAAGTTGATGGCTGGCGATATCAATTCAAACGTGCCATTGCGCGCTCCGGAGGAATTGCTCGACTGGATCGAGCGCATCCGCTTGTCGGCACGCGCACCCTGTGCCACCACGGCGGGGCTGGACTTCGAGACGATATCGCGACGTATTTCCCGGCGCTTGCGCAGCCTGCCACCCTCCTGGGCGCAGATGCCGGAAATCCAGTACGCACTCGGTCTGCTCTACAGTGAGTGCGGGGCACTGGGTTTCAAAGCTGCGTGCGAAGCCTTGATGCAATCGATTGCCGCCGATTTCGCCCGGGCTGTCGTCCCCCTGCGTGCGGTAGAGCAGTTGATCAACATCGAGGCGCGCCGGGCCCAGGCCATGGTGGATCAAGCCCTGGAGCTGCGCGATAAAGGTAAAAAGGAGCAGGCCGCTGAAGAAGAACAGGCTGCATTGCTGCTGGTCGATGACGCCATTGCCCGGGCAAGCTCCCTGATCAAGCTGGCCAGCCAGCACCCTAACGGGGCGCCCAGCGGCGCGGGACATTCGGAGCGCCAGGCCATACTCGGCAGTGCGCACAAGCGCAAGGCGATCATCCTGTTGAAACTCAACCGGTTATGGAGCGAGGTCAAGCCCTCATTGATCGAGGCCAGGCAAGCGTATGCGTTGGGCGAGGGCGATCCGAATTCGGCGGAATGGAATCCCTATGCGCGCATCAACCGCTTGCAGTTGGACGCCTTGCTCGGGGTTGTGCACCCGGACCTCAGCGAATCCTTGCGTTGCCAAGCTGCGGCCCGGGCGCGCTTCCAGAAAAATTTCGATTTCTTCGATGCGGTCATGTCTGCTGATGCGATGGTGGCTGGGTGGTTGCTGACGGACAGTCTGCCGCAACAGGGAGCGGTCAAGGCTCCGGTGTCCGATGCCCTGACCGATCTGTATTGGGACGCCCTGCAAGGTCAGCGCCCTTCGCCCCGGCAATTCGAATCGGTGGTCAGGCAACTGGAATTGCTGGCCGATTTCTTCAAGCTACGCGGGGCCAAAGGCAGCGCGCAGAAGGTGAGCACGCTGCAGGCGTTGGCCGAGGCACTGAAAAAGGGCATACCGTGAGCCCTTGATCGGCGCGCTCAACCTGTGATGGGCGCGCGCAGATATTCCGGGCTCAACACGTTGAACCAGAACAGGATCATCGACACCAGGATCGTCACCAGGACCAACAGCCCCACGCCCCAGGTGCAAGTGGAAAACAGCAGGCCTTCTTCCTTGCGCACCCGCATGAAGGTCGGCAGGCCGGTGAACAACAGGAAGGTCGAGTACACCGAGGCGATGGCCAGCACGGTCACCGCCAGCCAACGGCCAGGATACAAGCCGGCCACCCCGGCGACAAAAAACGGCGTGGCGGTGTAGGCGACAAAACCAATGCATTGGTTGAGGGTAGGGCGGGCGTCGAAGGTGCGGGACATCCAGCGCACGAACGCACCCATCAACACCACTCCGGCCAGGATGGTCCCGAACAGCAGCGCGCACAGTTGCAAGGCGCTGGTGGTGTCCAGCGTGACTGTTTCATTTTGCACCAGGCTCCAGCCCACCGCCGTGGTTCCGATGAACAGGCACACGGTCGGGATCAGCGCCAGGAGCACCAGGTGGCCCAGGTAATGGCGTGGGTGCTGGTCTTCTTCATCGCGAATTTCCGTCCACGCGAAGTTGGGTTGTGTGAATAGCTTTACGAAATGCGCTGACATGACAACCTCCGCAACCGGCGGCTCTGGAGCGCCGCTTCATGCTTCTTTGAAGCCGGGTTTTGCCGAGGGTTTCATTTTTTTGCCGCGCTGCCGGGATGAATGGCCGTCTTTGTTGCCTTTGCCTTTACCTTTGGTTGTCAAGTGCGCGAATTCCCAGGCGACGCTTATCGTCCCGTCAGAAGGCCGAGTGGGAAGGGGCCGGTGAATTCACCCGTTATCCGGACC
>RCUU01000471.1_pt1 | contig 22277 bp, 23 predicted proteins | sample 2166211 | NCBI WGS metagenome assembly RCUU01 (sample SAMN09932620, study PRJNA488358) | compost metagenome | feature: garden; material: soil; isolation source: compost soil in phenylacetic acid-enriched culture | place: Germany: Experimental Botanical Garden Goettingen | collected 2016-01-27
TGAGTAGGATATACAAACCATCTGAAAAGGAGTGAGATTGTTGAACGAAGTAAAAACTAGTATTGCTATTATCGGTTTAGGCTATGTAGGGCTTCCGCTAGCCAGCTTATTTCTCAGTAAAGGCCATACCGTATACGGCATTGATCTTGATGCATCAAAAATTCAAAAACTGAGAAGCTATCAAAGCTATCTGTCCGATTTCTCCGCCAAGGACATTAGAAAGCTATTTGAAGGTGGAAGATTTCACGTCAGCGATTCCTTCTCTGATATAAGCCATGCCGAAGCTATCATTATTTGCGTGCCCACACCGCTGGATCAGGATCACAAACCCGATCTGACTTATGTAAAAGGAGCTATGAATTATTTACAGCCTTTTTTGCATGAAGGACATCTGGTCGTATTGGAGAGCTCGACATATCCTGGAACTACTGAAGAAGAGCTGCAGCCTATGATTGAAGCTACCGGTCTTATCGTCGGCCAAAATGCGTATCTCGCATATTCGCCTGAGAGAATAGACCCCGGCTCCCATCATGACCCTCTACATCATATTCCTAAGGTACTCGGCGGAGTATCACCGGAATGTACAGCACGGGCAAAACGTATATACGAAAGTATTTTCGATACGGTCGTTGTAGTATCCTCACCTCGGGTTGCCGAATTCACAAAATTGCTGGAGAACTGCCAGCGGCTTGTAAACATTTCATTTATGAATGAATTAGCGATGATTTGTGAGAGAATGGATATCAATCTTTGGGAAGCGATCGATGCCGCCAGCACCAAACCTTACGGCTTCACCACCTACTATCCGGGCCCCGGAATCGGTGGACACTGCATTCCAGTAGACCCGTTGTATTTGCAATGGAAAGCTAAACAGTTCGGCGGAGAGTTGCAATTGATTGATAGAGCGCATGAAATTAATGAAGCAATGCCCGATTATGTAGTCCACAGGGTTAGCACGCTACTCGGTGCTCGCAAGCCCCTGGAAGAAAGCAGTTTATTTGTGCTTGGCATCACATATAAAAAGGACGTTAATGATATGCGCGAGTCTTCCTCGATTCCTATTATTAAGAAGCTGCTAGATAAAGGAATCCAGCTTCAATATCACGATCCTTATATTCGAAAATTCGAATTGGACGGAGCAACGCTGGAAAGCGTATCTCTCACAAAAAGAAATATTCAACGCCATGACGGCGTGCTTATATTAACAGATCATTCCTCGATTTCATATGAATCCTTGGCGACAATAGCCAATCTGATTATTGATACACGGAATGCTACCAAAGGAATCCAGGATCGTTCAAATATCGTTTTGATCTAATGATGAGGGGGGACTGAAATGAATATACTAGTTACAGGTGGTGCCGGTTTTATCGGCTCTCATCTCGTAGAACGTTTGCTTGAACTAGGGCATAACGTAATAACGCTTGATGATATGTCTACCGGACAGCTTCATTTTTTGAAGGACGCAACAGAGAACAACCGCCATTCCATGATTCACGGCTCAGTCACCGATAAATCATTGCTGCGCGGATTAGTAGAGCGAAGTGATGTAGTGTTCCATCTGGCAGCTGTTCTCGGGGTGAAAAATACAGTAGAGAATCCTCTTAAAGTTATCGAAGGCAATATCGACGGAACTCGCAACGTTCTTGAGCTAGCCTATCAAAATAGAGTAAAGGTAGTTTTCTCTTCTACTTCCGAAGTTTACGGCCGTAATCCTCAACTGCCATTTAATGAAGATTCAGATCGAGTACTGGGATCTCCTTCCATTCACCGTTGGTGTTATGCTACAGCAAAAGCAATTGATGAGCATCTGTGCTTTGCTTATGCCGAGAAGGGCCTTCCTGTATCCATAGTCAGATATTTCAATGCCTATGGGCCCAGACAGACTTCTTCGCAATATGGCGGCGTTATTCCCCGCTTCATTAAGGCTGCGCTATTAAATGAGCCGATTGAAGTGTATCATGACGGTTCACAAATCCGCTGCTTCACCTATGTAAGCGACACTGTAGAAGGAACCGTTGCTGCAATGAGCCATACGACAAACGGTCTGGCATATAACATTGGATCGGAATTCTCCATTACTATTCTGGAGCTGGCACACAAAATTCGTCAGCTTGCAGGATCAGCGTCTCCAATCGTCTTTGTGCCTTATGAGCAAGCTTACGGAGCCGGTTACGAAGATATGGCCGTGCGTATTCCGGATATCACAAGATCCAGAAACATGCTGCATTATAATCCTGCAATTTCACTGGATGACGGTCTCCAAAGATCGATTGGCTGGTTCAGACAGCAGCTGCAAGAAGGCAGGTTATAATATGAAGGTGATCGTCACCGGAGGCGCTGGTTTTATCGGTTCTCATTTAGTCGAAGCCCTTGTACAGCAAGGCGCGAAGGTTCAGGTTATTGATAATCTGTCCACTGGCAACGGGGATTATCTACCGAAAGGAGTCCCCTTGCATCAACTGGACATTCGAAGCGAGGAGGCAGGAGACAGAATCATATATGAAAAGCCGGACATCGTATTTCATCAGGCTGCCCAAGTAGATGTCCAACGGTCGGTCAAGGAACCCGGCTATGATGCTGGCATAAATATTGCAGGATCAGCGAATGTCATGCAGGCTTGCGTCCGCGCTTCTGTACAAAAAATAATCTATGCCTCCTCCTGCGCTGTCTATGGGGATTTAGACTCGCCACTCATTGAGGAGCAGGACCCTGTCAAACCACTCTCCTTCTATGGATTATCCAAACTGACTCCGGAATCCTATCTTCGCATCTTTCATGAATTATATGGCCTTGAATATACGGTATTAAGATATGCTAACGTATATGGTCCAAGACAGACACCAAAAGGAGAAGGCGGCGTTGTCTCCATCTTCATGGACCGTATTCGCAGAGGTATGCCGCTTGTCATTTTTGGCGACGGTGAGCAGACGCGAGATTTCATCTATGTAAAAGATATAGTAGAAGGAAACCTTGCAGCGATCACCAGGGGAAACGGTCAAATCATTCAGTTGGGCACTGCTGTATCTACTTCAGTCAACAATCTGATGCTTAAGTTGCGTCATATCCATGGAGAAACCCTTGTGACAACTTATCAGCCGGAAAGAAGCGGGGACATCAAGCACAGCTGTCTGGATAACCTAAAGGCTCTGCAGCATTTGAAATGGCAGACACAATATGATTTGGATCACGGTTTACAAGAAACTTATCATTACGAAATAACTAAAAACTGAACATGCAAAAAGAACCTTCAGAGCCACCAATAAGTGGAACTGAAGGTTCTTTTCATTTTTATTTTTTAGTTTTGTGATCAGAAGATGAGCCGTCTGTTCCAGGCCCGGTTCCAGGAGCTGTCCCGGGACCCGTATAAAGCCCTGAGCCTGCTGGTCTGTCGAGCCACATAAAGTACGGCTCCAATCGGTAAATCCCTCTCTTTTGCTGATCCTTGATGTATTGAATCTTTTGCTCGACCGTTAGTTTTTCCGGAATCAGATGATGATATATTGGAGGGATTTTTTGCATCAGATCTGCCAGAACTTCTTCTTTCGGCTTCTTCACTCTATCATTCTCCGACATCCTATTCACTCCTCGCCAATATTGAAATTGTTGCATAATATAATATATTCCCGGTTTAAGGAATGGTATGGACTTATGATCTCCACTCTTCCTTTTTCCACGTTGATCATGATCTAATTTAATTATCCATCGTTCTGGCCTTTAATTGCTTCAAAATAATTCTCCCTGTCGGCGCTATTTCCCATACGGGTTCAAAATGATTTCCCCACTGTTGCAAAATATCTTCATAAAATGATTTTCTGAGAACATTGTAATAGGGTACCTTGCTGTGTGATTTTTGGCGGTTGACTCTGACATTGTGCAAAAGCTCGGGAATGTGCACCCAGGAATATAGAGCCGCCAACCGAATGATCATTCGGGCATCCTCGTAATATCTTCCGCCCCAATGATCATTTGTTACCCATCCGTTTATTTGTCGAATGCATTCCGTTCGGTAACATCTGGGATTGAGCATATAACCCAGCTTTAACAAGAATTCGTACTTGTTTTCAAAGCGAGGCTGATGGATTTCATTTACACATCTCAGTTCATTTTGTTCATCAAGCTCCCATAAGCGATGATCCGCAAAAGAAAAAGCTGCCGCAGGATCATTGGCCAGCCCCGATATAAGAAGTTCGGCAGAATTCTGTTCCATCCAGTCGTCCGGGTCCAGTTGAATAAAATATTTTGTTTGAATGTGCGATAATGCTGTATTAAGCACATAGGATATCCCTGAGTTTTTATCCAATGTAACAATTTTGATTTTAGGATTATCTTTAAATACGGTTAATTTCTCCAATGAGCGGTCAGTCGAGGCATCGTCAATTATTAATATAGTCTCCGGGCTCATGCTTTGCTTCAACGCACTGTTTATCGCCTCAATAATGGTGGCCTCATGATTATAATTGGGTACCACTACGGTATATTTCATACTTTCTGCGTCATTAATGGGAGGGGCAGGCACTAGCTTATCTAAATAAAACCCCTCATTGATAACCTTCCATTGAGCCCTGTACTCATCTCCCCATTCCCGTAATATTTGATTGTACAGATCATATCGATAGAGACGCCGCAAAGATCTTGTTCTTTCGAAATTTCTGATATTTTCAGGGTCTCGTCTCCGATGATACAAGACTTGATTAACCCATACCCATTGATGCTCGCGTGCCAGCCTTAGTGTAATCTGCACATCTTCAACCAACATATCGCCTTTCTCTTGCGCCATCCAGCCGCCAATATGACGAATTACTTCTGTTCGATAAAACCGGGGAACAAGTGCATTGTTCATTCTCATCATCAAATCATACTTGTCTTTGTATTGTTCCAACACGATCATTTCTTCTCTTTCGCCCCCGCCTTGCTCATCCAAATAATAAGAAATATGGTTGCCATAAATCATAGCAGCTTCAGGATATTGCCTTGCCGTCTGAATCATTACATCTAAAGCATCCTTGCTTAACCAATCATCGGCGTCCAATTGGATAAAATACGGAGTTTGAATAAGTGTAAGTGCATAATTTAAAACATGAGTCTGCCCGATATTTTTATTTAAAGGAATCACACGGATACGCGGATCAGAGAAATTCCGAGCTCTCTGCAGAGAATGATCACTTGAATGATCATCGAGGATCAGAAGCTCCCAATCATGATATGTCTGATCCAGGACACTTTGGATGGCCTCTTCAATATAACGTTCTTTATTATACAAAGTAATAACAACTGTAATGGCCGTCACTGATTTCACTCCCTTCCTCTAATCTACATATACAGGCTCGAGTCGAATGGATTGCCAAAGATGGGGAGGTCCAATCATATGTGCAGTATAGTGCCCACCCCACCTTTGGAGCGCACAATCCGTATAATATTTTCTAAGCTTGTTATAGATGAACGCATTGCTATCCTGACTCAAATTGTTTGTGTGATAACGAAAATGATATAAATCCCGATCGACATAAGCAAATGAGTAATTATCCAAAAGACGAAGCAGCATTCTTCTGTCCTCCATCAATTTGCCTCCGGTCAGGTCATCAATCTCCCAGCCCCCTGCCTCTTTAACACAGCTTGTTCTATAAAAGCGAGGCTGCACCATATGATCATAAGTTGCAAAATCATATCGATTAAGAAAATTTCTTTGCTTTACTTTTTTATAGAGTGTTTCCCCCTGATTAATGTGCCAGTGAGACGTATTTGCATAGATCAATGCTGTTTTCTTCGGCTGATGAATCATTTCGTTATAGAGAACATGAAGTGTATCCGGTTCTATCCAATCATCACCGTCTACTTGTATAAAGTACTCTGTATCTATAAACTCCAATGCCTTATTTAATACATGACATATTCCCTGGTTTGTGGGAAGAATCACGAATCTTGCTTGAAGCGGATCGATCATATTTTGAACTATAGAGATCGTTTGATCAGTTGAGGCATCATCTATAACCAGTAGCTTCCAATCCCGGAAGGTCTGAGCATAAATCGATTTCAGTGTTTCCTGTATATAATCCGCTTTATTGTAGGTTGGTACAACCACCGTAATACTAGCCATCATGTCACCCCCCTAAAGTACCTGGTCCCGTCCCTGGGCCTGTACCCGGTCCTGTACCCGGTCCTGTGCCTGGCCCTGTGCCTGGCCCTGTACCCGGTCCTGTACCTGGTCCCATACATAGTCCTGTGTCGAGCGTCATATATGGACCTGTGTATAGTTTGGCATTTGGAGTCGTACCTGGCTGTTCTTTATTTATAACTGCTTCCGGGGCGGAATCAGATGATTTCTCTATTGAATTTAAAGGTGCTTGCAGGAATCGGGGAACTTCGGGAGCCGAGATTACGTGGTGGTCATTTAAGTCATTTGAGTCATTAGAGAAGATTGCATTTGGAATCAATTGCTCAATTTTTTTCCAGCCGAGGCCGTAAGTTCTAAACACAGGTTCGTATTTTCCTCCCCACCGTTCGAGTGCATTGCGAACTGTCCACTCCGTCATCTCTGCATACAGTTCAATTTGGTTAGTTTGATTGTTATTATGGCGGCGATGATTGTACAACATATAATCCACCCAAAGAAAATCATATTTTTCAATCAATCTCAGCAAAATACGCTTATCCTCCAGAACACGTCCTTCATAAGGGTCGTCTGTTGGCCAACCTCCAATCGACCGCAGCGCAGAAGTACGATAAAAACGGGGCCACACGGATGTATTAGATAACAAGAAATCATATTTATCAGTAAAAGGCTGCCCCTTGTATACCTCTGTCATCATTCTTTTGCCTTCAAAATTCTCATGGACAATATGAATATTTCCGGATATCACACCTATATTATCGGGCTGATTGATCGCTTCACGAACTAAAATGTCCAACGTGTGTGGGTAAAACCAATCATCACTATCTAATTGAATTACATAAGGTGTTGTCACTCGCTCAAGTCCAATATTAAGGGCCTTGGATTGCCCTAAATTTTGCGGCAAACGAATTAATTCTACCCTGTCATCTTTTAAAAACTCGCTATCCGGCGCAAGAATTTCCTCATCCGAACCATCATCGATCAGAACAATCTTCCAACCATCATACAATTGAATAAAAACGCTGTTCAGCGCATCTTGAAGATATTTCCCCGGATTGTGCGCAGGTATAAGAACCGTCACTTGTTCATTCATTGTATTTCCTCCCTTCATGACCCTGATAATGATCCCGGCATTTACGCATAAATTGGAACCAGAGTTCAGAAATTTCAGGTGGAAATGTCTTTTGGCTTTCTTTAATAGCTAGTTCAGACCGTTTTCTCCGCTTTCCAGAATCCGAGATCAGCTCCTGCAAAGCCATGGCGTATTTCTCCAGAGATGCTTCTGTCCATTGATAAGGGTGCGAGGTCTCTGGAGGATGCCCCCATTTCATTTCTTTGATCAGTACTTGGCTTGAAGCAACCTCTGGCAACACTGCTACATTCGCTGCAATGACCGGTACACCGCAAGCCATCGCTTCTTTTATATGCGTCGCGCCTGTCTCCCATTTGCTCCCGCTTACAATAACGTACCATCTTCGAATCAGATCTGGCATGTCATGATGGGCGACCCTGCGGTGTATTGTTACATTAGGGAGGGGCTCCTTCATCCATTCATATTGAAATTTCGGCTCTGATGCATGTACCATCTCAAAATTCAAGTGCGGAAACCGTTTCGCCAAATAAGGAATGACTTCAACACCCTTTGTATATTTGCTGGGATGATCATACCCTATCCATCCAATAATCCGCTGTTCGGAGCATTGACCTGGATTAAATAAAGTGTTATCTACCATATTCGGAATTACCGTAATCATATCAGGGTCATAATCAGACCATTGTCGCAACACTACTTCTTTTTGATAATTCGAATTTACAACCAAGGGAACCATTGCATGGAGCGGTTTGGATAAATCAATGTTTGGACCTACACTCCACCCCGTTGTCCCTTTCTCCTGATTCAACTGCCATGAATTAAAAAAATAGTGATTCCACCATCCCGGGTCTGCTTTGTCTATCAGCTTTACATGCTCAGCTCCATATAAAGGGGTTTGACCTTTATACATAGCAAAAGCTATTTTCAAATCACTCGGACACAATTGCGATAACCATTTAGCCCTCAGATTTGCAGCCAGTACTGGACCTTTGGCCACTTCAGTTCTAAAATAATCTGAAACAAATTTAAACTGAAAGACATCTAAACGCTTGTCATTTCTGAATAGCCGCATATGCCAGACACCTCCATAATTTCAAGGGCCGTTTCCATTATTAATCTGATTTTTCCTCCGGATAAACCGGATACTGATGTAAAGAAAACCGGGCAATACCAGGTAATTTGTGATAATTGGAAGGGGTATAATATACCGTTTTCCCCAGCATAGCTCCGGCAACCATAATATGAGCCCGATCAGTACAAATGCGTTCATATTGCGCAATAATACGAAGCCAGCTATCCAGATTATCCACCACGTGATTGTTGGAAATATCATAATTGTCTGTCGGTTTCCCTGCTATAGCCGATTCCTTGTCTGTTCGATAAGCACGAAGTTCTCCTGTTCCTTTTCCCTGGATTTTATATGGAGAGAAATCAAAGAAAAATGCGCAGTCGTATGCAAGCTCAGCATTACACAGGTCTTTCACCATTCGATATGACTCCAACTCTCTGACAAACACCTTAGCCTTTGTTTCAGAAAGAGCTCGCTTGACCGTTCCTACATGAGGATCATAAGAAGAAGGCAAAATAACAACCTTCTCGAATCTCTTCTCAATTTCCGGTAATAACATTGGAAGTGTTCTATGAGCTCTTGACCATCCGCCGCTCCCTGTAATTAATGCGGTATGGCCTTTTGAATCTGCAATATTCTTATGAGTTAATTCCTTGTAATTAAACTGATGCAACAGTTGTCTCGTTCCTTCCCAAATCAGGTAGTCCCCAATGTTCCCTCCACAAGTAAAGAAGGTAATGTCTTCCGAATGGATAAGCTCGGATAATATCCGTATACGGCTCGTTTCAAGCCCTGTTTTAAAATCAGTAAAGCCAGCAGGCAATTTATTCATTTGGTTCTATCCCCTTTCTTCCCTTTGCTTCCTCTGCCAGACATTTGAGCCTCGTGGAGGCGGTAATAGTATAAAACTTCGGGGATGTTATCAATTCGAAACCCCTGCTTCAGACAGCGAGTAATAAACAACTTATCATGTCCGACAATCGCTGTTTTCCATGGAAGATTCCGAATCAGACCGCCTGTCTCATCAAACACACGCCCCCGAAACAGGAGAGTTCCGTAACAAGCACCGCCTTTACCGATATCATACCTTCCTTTTATTTGATCATGACCATATTGAATCCACTTGGGCACATACTTTACCTTCGGATTGTTAGACCAAAACTCTGCGAAATTGGTGCCTACCAGTCCAATATTCTCATGAGCACGCAAAAAGTCGACTTGCTTTTGTATCCGTTCGGGATGAGATAAATCATCAGAATCGTGAATGGCTATAAATTCGCCCTTTGCCAAAAATAAACCGATTGTATTGGCGCCGGCATAACCAACGTTATAAGGCAAAGAATGCAGTTGAAATCTCTGTTTGGATACAAATCGCGTTTGAATTTCCTGCCTTTGCAGCCATGCGTGTATTTTTTCCGCAGTATTATCGGTAGATCCATCATTTACGATAATGATTTCAAGATCCGGATATGTTTGAGCCGCTATACTGTTAAGTGTCTCAGTGATATATGAAGACGAGTTATAGCACGGAATCATAACACTTACTAAACCTGGTCCTCTCTCAAAAGCCATCTGATCACTCCTTTCAGCCAAATAAATTAGCGAAGTTAGGATAGTATATTCTAGATTAAGAGATTGGTATGGTCAGAATTCCCTTATCATTGACACATCATGACTTACGAGGAGCAGACGCTTAATTCCCCGGTCTGCTCCTTTCTTAATGAATTCAAATACAACGGATTACCCAAACACATGCTCCAACAGCTGATTCACCCGATTGCTGTACAAGTGATCCCGGTACGTTCTTTCCAGCGCACGCAAGGCGATTTCTTGTCTTTCCTTTTCATGAGTCAAATAGAAATTAACCTTATCTATAAGTTCCTGCTGGTTCGAATATGTCTCAATTTCCACACCTGGTGTGTAAAAACTGGCGATATCATCCCGTACATCAACAATTTGCAAAGTGGCGCACGCTGAAATTTCAAAAGTACGCGGATTCGGAGAAACCCCAACCAGACCGATTGTGTTGTTATTAACCGCCTCATCATAGGCCGAGCGATGCAAATTTATGACTATTTTGGAGCCGCTGTATACTTGAGCCGTCTCTTGAGGTCCCATCCATTTATTCAACTCAATCTGATTCGCGTAATTCGCATATTCAGGAAGGCGATCCCACCAGATTCCATTGATCATCATCCCTTTTCCCATCAGATCCCCTAGAATCGGCTGGAAAAATTGAATACGATTCAGATAAGCAGAACCAATAAAACTGATTCTTCTCCGAACGGGCGATAAATTGAGAGTTGGACCAAAATGTTCGCTGTAGGCTGCAAACGGCAAGAAAAATACGTTGCTGCAGCCGATTGAACGATAATACTCAACACAATTTCTTTCCAGAGTGAACACATAATCATAATGAGGAGCGATTCTGGTTGTAAAATCCATATAGTACGGATCATCCGTTAACCAGATGGCCGTTCTTATTCCTAGGCCACGAATGGCATCAACTTGTTCGGTGGGAAATTCCATGCCATCCAGAACTAGAACCAGATCCGGTCTATGGGATGCTGCGAGCTCATGAACGGGCTGTCCATTAACGGTTACAACAACTTCTGCAGCCAATGTCTCCAATGTAGCAATAATAGCCTCGTCGATGGGCGAATAAGGAAACTCTTTTCCTGACCCTACGTACAATACCTTAATTTGCCGAAAGGGAAATCCTTGTCTGGGAGTTCCCATGATCACCTTGGCTCGCCCACGCAAATATCCCTCGGCAAAACCATCATGGATTCCATCCTCCCAGCCCCTGCGCCCATAGAAATCAGCCTTATTTCCGGGAAATGGAGGTATATGTTGAGGTGTAAGCTGAACTGACATACGGTCACTCCCTCTTCTCATTGTGGTTGCCGTGCCATTGCAAAATTATGATTAAGCTATAAGGCAGCGGCCAATAATCGTTCCATTCGATTCGTAAATGTGTGATATTGCCTTGTCGTCCGAAGGCAGCGCCACGCAATCAACTGACGCTCCTTCTCATGCTTTAGATAGTAATCGATTTTTTCCTGCAGCTCCTGAACATTCTGAAAGGTCTCAATGTCATATCCAGGGCGATAATATTGCATCAAACCCTCGCGAACATCGGTAATTTGCAGCGTACCGCAGCCCCCGATTTCATATGTTCTTGGATTAATGGAGGCGCCCGAAATATCCCTCATATTCCGATTATCCTGGCCTGCTGTCGTGGGACGGTGAAGATTAACTACAATTTTGGAGCCGTTATAATAAGATACCGTCTCTTCTACAGCGACCCAACCGCTACGGATAAATCGCGACAATTGATCATACTGCGACAGTCGATCCCAATGCCCACCTGCAATTAGAACCTTCTTATCCTGCAGAAATCCGGCCATCTGATCGAACAGCTCCACACGGTTCCAGAACGCATTGCCTATAAAACACACATCAAACTGATACTCCTTAGACGTTGGTAATGGACGAAAAACACTCGGCTCCGCCGCTAACGGCAAGTAATGAACGACAGAACAGCCTACTTCCCGATAGAAATCCACACACGACTGCTCATGGGTAAAAACCATATCAAATGCTTTAGACAAATTTGCGGTATCATCGGTAAAATAGGGATCGTCTACAAACCATATTGCCGTTCTTATCCCCATCTCCCGAATGCTCTGAATATGCTCTGCATGATCGTCCGGGAATACATGGAGTCCGTTCATAACCAACACTAAATCCGGCCGATTCGCTATCGTTGCTTCGAGCATAGTTTCGGGCGAAGCAACGATGCATTCCGCAGTCATCTCCGACAATGCCGCCGTAACCCCACGGTCAATTGCCTCAAAATTTTGTGGAACATAAAGAACACGAATATCCCGTTTGGAGGCAGACTGTGGCGGTATGCGAGCAAGAACAGCCTCACATCCGCCGAAACGGTAGCCCTCGAAATATCCGGCTTGATAACCATCGCGAGAACTGCTTGACATTGGCGTTCATCCTATCTCTGAATGTATTTCCTAGGTCTTTATAAATATATGCTGGGGGTACACTTGCATCATGGACGGCTACCCCGTATATCATTAAATTGGCTAACGCCTGTATGGACGACGTTACTGCAGATAACAATGCAAAACCCAATCATCTTCCGATCCGGAAGGCGATTGGGTTAAATAACGCAAGCATAAAAGTATAGGTTGTTTTCATAAGAGGATATCCATCAGAGCGCACCACGCCTATGACGTTCTCTCCTTGTAGCCTAGCTTATGTCCATCCTCAAACCCCTGAGCAAATCCGGAATTGAACCCTTCCTGATACGCCTGGTTATAGGCCTGATCATAAGAAGCTGCTTCATCCGGAATTGGGGGAGGTTCAGGTATAGGAATATTAGGCGGAACAACTCGTGTAGTTCGACGCGACTTTATTTTACGACGAAGACGACGTCCTCGTAACCCTTTTTTTCTGTGGGCACGTTTACCTGTAAATTTACGTCCGCGCTTCAAACGTGCGCGTTTTGGTGACAATCTGCGTTTACCCAGACGAGACTTTCGCGTCTTTGCAGCCCCTTTGGATTTAAACCGACGGCTGCGCCGAACCTTTGTTTTTGCCATGTTTGTAATCCTCCTGTTCTCCTCGGGTAGCGATGTTTGCAGGATAGCAAGGCTGCATAATCCACGGCGATGTAGGAGTTCCGTTATAAACGCGATGCAATGTTATCCCGCATACAGTTCGGGCTATCGCGTCCTGATATTTGGTTAAAACCTTAATATTCTCAGCCAAATGGCGTGCTGTAGCTTCTGAGTGTTCAGTAATGTCAGCCAGACTGCTCATGATTCGCGCCATCGCCACCTGGCTTTGTGCGATTGAGTCGATCAGCTTCAGCTTCGCTGCCTCCGCCGCCCCAAGATTGTGAATCATGAATCATTGTCCTCCATATCAAAGCTGCCGCTGAACATGCCCCCGAAGTCTCCATCACCACCGGAAGAATCGTCATCAGATACAATAAGGGATTTTAGGTTGCTGCATAACCCGTTCTGAAGCTTAGTCAATCCCTCAACAACCTCCACTAACTGCTCATGAACACTGAGCGGCTCAGATAACTGCTTCTCGTGAGTTTCAAAGCTGCCTTGATGCACATGATTCAAAATCCAGTTTCTGACCTTCTCCGCCTCCACTGCTTTGGCTTCCAGAATGATAGCCACATTCGACTGGATTTTGGAATTAGCATCCAGGATGTGTAAGTAGGCCTGTTCTCTGCTCATACGGTCATCCCCACTATCGCCCTTTTATTCTTCACCTTGGTCTCTCATCTCTTTAATAACAAGACCCAGGTTTTCAGCCATCGCTTCCTCAAGATCAGCAATAGCATTTAGATAGGATACTACGCTCTTGTTGACCAGCCCTGTGTTTTCCAGCATGCCCGATACTCCATCAAAAGCCGGTTCATGATCAGGGATTGCATGCACGATTTGCGCCATTCGGACGGAAACATGTCGCTCAGCATCGATGACTCTCGCCATTTGCTGATGAGAGTGGGACAAGTGAACAATGATCTCCGTAATTTTGTCCTCCATCCTGACTCCTCCACATCATTTCAGATTATATTACTAAAACCGGCGACGATCGGTGCCCGGTGTTCATCCATTTTCAGCATATGCCGGAACATGGCATGCCGTGCCTCATGATCAACATGATTTACAAATCATCAGAGAGCAGGCGGGGAGGGGGCAATACAGGAAGACCCATCGGCAATTGCATGATCTCCGAACGTTCACTATCCGGTACTTCTGTAATGTGTAATCCCCATGCCTCACATGTATAGTTCGAGAGCATTTCACGGCGTTTTCCCCGGTCAATTTGATACAAAATACCGCGTGAATCGCGTATGACCACACCCTGGTTTACTCCTGCAGAGGATTTTTTTATTTCCGAAATCGGCAACTCCGATCCTGAAGGAATTTGCAGCATATCTATCACAGACAGGCGTGTTGTATGATGAATGGACTGATCCATAGTCTGACCGCTAGGTACAGCATGCTTCACACCGTGCTCAAGCCAATATAGTCGTCCTCCGCTATCGCTAATCCATGTATGAGACGGGTAAAAATCCGCATTCCGCAAAGAAGACGCATGAAGTAATGGCTGTACCCTCTGCAGCATTTCACAGGGCTTTCCCCATTTCTCCTCAAAAAACTGCTGGTTTCGGGTATTCACTTCAATATAGCCCTTAGAGCCCAGCTCTCTCATCGTCATACTTCCATAATGATGTACAAAAGTATCTCCGGCGATTTTCATCCCTTTTCCCTGAAACCGAAGGCGCACCATCCAGTCATCATCTTCAAAATTGCCAACTTTGTAACCCTCATCAAAATATCCGACCTGCTCAAAGGTACTGCGTGAAAATAAAATGCAAAACCCGACAAGTCGGTCTGTATTTCTCCATAGACCAGGGTTATAACGATTATGCCTGGCTGCAAAATCACGCATACCAGAAATATCGGTGTAAGAGACCTCCATCTGCTGCTCTCCGCCAATATAGTTGGTTACAGGGCCAACAGCTGCAGTCCCCGGGCTCTCATTTAAGCATCGCAGCAATTGACTAAGCCATCGATCCGTAACAAGCACATCGTTATTCAGGAGAACAATCGTGTCTCCCTTAGCCATCATTAAGCCTGTATTCACTGCTCTTGCAAAACCAAGGTTCTGTGAATGAGTACCGATCCGAAGCGCACCGCCACGCTGACGAAGCATTTCCACTGTACCATCATTTGAACCGTTATCTATCACAATCACCTCATAAGGCAGCTCCGTGCAGGCTTCAATACTGTCAAGGCACTCCGCCAGCAGATCCTTTCGATTGTAAGTAGGGATAATAATGCTGGTGCCTTCAAAAGGTGAACCGAAAGACTGCCTCCCTGCCTCAACACCACGGGCGTATCCTGCCACGTATCCTCGCTGAAAATCTCTCTGACCTTTCTTCAATTTGACACCCCCTTGCCTTTTGTAGAGTCATTCAAGATTCGACGCCGAATATACTTCTTCGAGCTACATCGTGATCAAAAGCCTGCTTTTTGAACTTCCACATTTCAATCAGGTTCAAAAAGTCGGCTTTTCAGCACCGAGAAGATTGGATGAAGCAGGGACTGAGGAGCGGAGCGTACGTTTTAGTACGTGAGCACCGGAAGTCCCGGCTGAATTCAAGATTCGATGCGAATATACTTCTTCGAGCTACATCGTGATCAAAAGCCTGCTTTTTGAACTTCCTATCATAGAAGGGGGGCTTCTCCTTTTACGAACATATCAGCCAAATGCCCCAAATCAAGCGCCACCTTACCTTTTTCCCTGGCAATACGAGTACAAATGACTACAGCTGCAATTCCTGCTGCCACTAACGCTATATCAAAATCCTGCTGAACTACCTGCTCCATAATCCGATTAACATCACCTGCGCCTAGAACCGGAGCGATAACTCCAACAATGTCATAGCCTTGTATTTGGAACCATCTGGCCAATTCCGAAGCCTGATTTCCTATAAGCATGATTCTACGCTGTGATAACAGCTTGCTGAGCCACGCCTCTTCATTAAGGGCATAATTCACCGTTGAAGCGGTCAGTCTCAAGTTTCGATAGTCCAGACCATAGTGCTTCAGCACAGGAAATAAAAGACCCTGAAAGGAAGGATGTCTGGATTCCGGTATCCCTATAATGTCAGCATATCGAATAGATTCTGCCAAGCTGTCTCGAGCAGAATAATCCGGCAGATGAACTCCGGCATAGGGAAGGAATTTCCCCCACCTTTTGGCCTGTTCCACAGGGATAACCGTTTCATGAGCCAAGGTCAGCACTTCCCCGTCCCCCAATCGGATAACCGACAGCGGCGTTCCATGGTTTAATGCGTTGCTTATAACTTCAAATACATGAGCCGGAGTCATCAACGGATAGAAATGAGAGGAAAGCGCTCTGACTCCCGTTGAAATAACATCATCCACACTCAACTCCGGCAAAATGACGTACCGGGGAATATATCGGCTTACCTTCCCTTCACCGCCTTCAAAATACCCCTCACGATACGCATCTTCAAATACGGCTGAGACATCAGGCTCCGCATGATTCATTACCAGAGACATTTCATTATCGTTCCTGTTCACTTGCTCTTCTGTCTGGCTTTTATCTCCTTCAATTGCTAAGTGTTCTGGTGAAGTATGCATTTGTTCTGCTCCAATTTCACCTTCATGTTGAGGCGGCATCTTCTGCTGTAATACTGCAGCATCCGTGGGTTTATCCTTTCGGATTGACCCTTGCTTCTCCATCGGCACCTGTCTTCGAGAAGAGCCGTGTCGGCGAGATGAACGATTTTTCCGCTGCCTGGTTGGTTGTACAGCCCGCTTTCGCTTTGTGCCGGCCAGATGTAATTTCTTGACCGCTAGACGTGACTTCCTCAATTTTCTTACTTTGTATCTGCTGACCGGCATCATTGTCTCTCCTCTCAAATACACGAGATATCCATATGAACCAGAAGTAGCTACCAGCCTGACAAATTGCTTAAGGAAGAACTCCTCTCATCTGAAAATCCGCTTCCTTAAGAGATTCAAACGTACCGGCATCTCCCCACCACAATTGCAGAATATCGTATTCCAGCTTGCCGTCCTCAGCATAACGGTTATTAACATCCGTAATCTCCAGTTCACCACGTTTGGACGGATGGATTCCCTGAATAATTTCAAAAACCGAGGCATCGTACATATAAATTCCAGTGACCGAATACTTGGACTTTGGTTCCTTGGGTTTTTCTTCAATGTAAGCAATTTTCTCAGCATGGTCTGGATCAAAAACGGCCACTCCGTATCTTCTCGGATCTGCTACCCACTTTAACAGCACTCTTGCACTGGAATCAGCTTGGAGATTAAACTTATTAACATAAGGTGTAAGGTCATCCAAAAATAAATTATCACCTAGCAGCACTACAAATTTTTCACCAGGAGTAATGAACCCTTCCGCCAGCTGCAATGCCTCCGCTATGCCGCCTGCTGATTCTTGAATGCGAAAATTGAGATTTACGCCAAAGTTCTCCCCACTCCCAAAAAAATCGGCATACAATCCGGCGGATTGCTTGCTAATTATCATAAGGATGTCAGTGATTCCGGCTTGACGCAGCCGTTCTATGCCGTAACAGACCATCGGGTAATTTCCGACCGGAAGAAGATGCTTGTTGATCAATCGGGTCAGCGGGTATAGACGCGTTCCTGTACCTCCCGCCAAAATCACACCTTTCATGTACTACCCTCCTAAGCTATCTTATTTAAATGGCATTCCTCATCTTTGCCAATTCACTGCGAGATAAAGTCTTGTAATCGAGTCTGATCCCCTTCATGCTCATGGCTTCTCCAATCGCCTCAATATGATCGCCTGTAATAAGCCTCGCAACAGCATTCCCTGCTCCTGTGTTACCGCTGCGTACACGATTGTTTCGAATCACATCGACCGTGTATGGAGCAGATACTTTTAATCCATGCACAATAGCCAGAGCCTGAGCCTTAGGAGGAACAACCAATGCGGCCGTTCCAATCGTATGGATCGCTCTTCTGGACAATGCATGCGGTACCGCTGTCATCGAGTTAGCTTTTAAATCACCCCGGCCGAGACATTGGTTAAGAAATGTCTTACTGCGGCTTACTTCATCCTGTCCTGAAAAAGGAGGCAAATACGGTGAAAGGTCATTCAGTGCTACATCATCACCACGGTCTACCGAAATTAAATAAGGCGCTAGTTCCTCAGCACGCAACGGCAAATCACCATCCGTAAATAGTAAAATATCTCCCGTTGCAGCCGAAGCGCCAATCGCCCGGCCAACATCATGACCCAATCGCTCGGGAAAATTCAGCTTCAGTATGGAAGGATGCTCCTCAACCGCTTCATAACTGCCATCCGTACAACCGTTTAGGACGACAATAATTTCATGAAAAGGCAGTCTTCTCAGCTGAGTTATGACACCGGGCAAAGTTTTTTCTTCATTGCTGGCAGTGATGATAACCGTGGCTAATCCGTTCAGGGGCAACGGAAGAAAATCACCCAACTGTCTCGCCGTAATTCTATAGCCTCTGCTAAAGGCCAGGCACAACTGTACAATCTCAGAAAAAGACAGTTCCTCAGTCAGGTTATTGCGATACCACGAATTAAAGGACAACTGCATATGTTCACGGGATCGCTCTCCCTCACTAATACCTGAGGAAGCTATAAAACCGGCCTCAGTCGCCTTTTTCTCCATAAACACTGGATCAGGACGGTTTTCCGGCAATCGAGGCCTGATTGAATTTTCAGAATGAGACAACTTCCTGACTTGTTTCTGTTTCTTGTTTTTTCGCAATCCTGTTTTCCTGTTTTTTTGAGACTCAGCTTGATGCAATTTGCTCTTCATACTATCACCTCACCTTGTCACGAAGCCGTCCTAAATCCTCAAAGCCGCCCCGGCTCCCACGATGCTGGATCAACCAATGGAGAGCTTCCAAATGATCACCGGCAACCAGTGATGTAAGGGCATCCTCATCGCCATTTTTTCGCCGAATTGGATTTAGTCGTCCAACAGGCACCGTATGCACGGCTTGCACATGAAGTCCCCAGGCCATTGCTTTGGCCTGAGCCAACGGTGGAATCTCCAATGATTCCAGACCGATTACCTCCAACGCTCTGCGGCTGAGCGCATGCGGAATAGCAGTCATTGATGTACCTTGAAGATCAGGTCTCAACATCCATGCATTGAGCACAAACTTGGCTACAACGACAGGATGGGGTATTCTTTTCCCTACAGGGCCCGAATAACCGTTTAAAGCTACATCCACCCCGGAGCACACCGCATCCACATAAGGGCGCAGCTGTTTAGCCGGAATGACCATATCCGCATCGATAAACAACAACACAGAACCTTTGGCAACAGATGCGCCAATGCGACGGCCTACATCATGTCCTAGCGGTGTCCCGGATACGATCAGCTTTGCTCCCAGACGTCGCGCCACTTCCGGTGTCCCATCAGTAGAGCCGTTCGCAACAACAATCGTCTCGCTACGGGGATGCACCCGGCCGGCTTCACGTAAAACTTCCGGTAGGGTTTCCCTTTCGTTCATCGCTGGAATAATGATTGAGACCAAAGGCTCGGGATGATTGTGGAGCCGCTGGACTGTCTTACGGACTGTTCGCTTGCGGTGAATATGAACCTTGCTGACTTTGCGTATGTTCCGTTTACGTTTCCTGATCACATCTCCACCACCCTGGCTTTCAAAATGTACCGGAGCATATACCATAGTGTATGTGGCTTCCATAAGGTTGCAACGGCAAACGTACAGTCTCCTCCCTTCACTCTATAGACAAAAAAAACAGCGCAGGATCATTTCCTGCACTGTCTATACACCACTGATCATCAATTCTCGCCATCTAGAGGCAGTGTGCTGCCAACGGAAGGAACTTCTGGCATGCTCTCTTCCGGCTCTGCCCATTCTCCTCCGCTCTCCCTCATTATCTAATAAATGAAGAATCGAGCTAGTAAAACCTTTCCCTATAGCTGATGTAGGTATCAAGTAGCCGGATACACCATGTTGAACGATCTCCGGAATTCCGCCATTATCAGTGGCTACAATTGGAACAGCGGAGGCCATGGCTTCTACATTAACCAGTCCGAACGCTTCCTCCCCATTGGATGGGACCGCAACGACATCAGCAAGATTGTACCAGACAGCGATTTGCGGATATGGAACAAAAGGCAGGAACACCACCCTTCCATTTACTCGTTCAGCCATGGCCTTCAATTTGCGTACATACCTGGTTTCACGATCTCCACTGTAAAAAGCACTACCGACAATAAGCAGCATGGCTTTCGGCTCTCTGCTCATAATAGACGGCCATGCTTCCAGTAAATGATGGACTCCTTTCGATGGGAGCAGACGGCCGACGTAAAGCACGATTTTCCGGTCACTCCACCCGAGATCGGCTAGTCTGGCCCTTCGCAACGATTCACCCACCGTCGTCCACCTTGGAATAAAATCCTCCATACTTACACCCAAATAATTGACGAAGATTTTCGCCTTTAGATGAGGAAAACGCTCAATAATCATATTTTTTAAATATTGACTGTTTACGATGAGCCCATCCAAGCTGTGAAGCATTCGATGAATCCCAATCCCGGCATGCTGAGTTGGTGAAATAAACGTTGTAGAATGAAGTGTAAGCAGGACCTTCGTTTTTGGTAAGCCTTGCTTGAGCTTATAAGCCAGCATAGGCCGATTGTGTACTTCAATCACATCTGGAAGCCAGTGCCGAAGATGACTCCGTACAGCATCTGCATAATGCCGCCCACCGGGCAGACGGTAGCATGGAACTGACCCGATATTACCTGTCGGAGGCAGACCTTCACCCAGTGTACCGTATATGGAAATGTCCAATTGCTCAACTGCCAGCGGCGCAATCTTCTCTACGACCCGTTCTACCGAACTGCTTCGACCTGAAGGAATCACGAAAGATCCTGGTGTAATAATCGCTACTCTTTGTCTGCCCAAGAATGTCACCCCCTTGTGATTATCATCCACTGCTATTCCTTTTTAAATATACGGCGATTGTGTATTTAGTGTTCCTTAATTAATCTCTATACTATCTAGCGACTATGATATTATTCCATGGTGTCTGCATGGCAAAAAAGGCTGCTGCCGAGAGAACAGTCGTCCACTCTTATTCGGCGAGGACAACATAGGTTAATATTGAAGCCGTAACGAGGAGGTATGCCTATGGGGCAGGACTATGTCGGAATTCTGCTCAACTCTAGCATGTATAGGGGAATTCCCCAGCGGAAGACCGGGCAAGAGTCAATAACCAACCACGAAGAAGCGGCGCGTAAATACGGATTTATCCCCTGCTTCTTTCGTCTGGCAGATATCAATCCGGAGCAAGGCAACAGCATTGCCTATCTATCAAATGGCAGAGACTACATTAGGGCAATCATCCCAACTCCAGCTGTAATTCATAATCGGGCACTGTATCCGGATTCTTCAGCTCACCGTAAAATACGAAAACTCACCATGAATGGGATAAAAGTATTCAATATCAACAATCGATATTCCAAAGACTTTATCCATGACATTTTATGGGGTGAACCTTCTCTACGTCCCTATTTGCCGTATTCTGTTGCCGCATCGACACCGGCCCTGCGTATGATGATGCAGCGATATGACGATCTCATTCTAAAGCCTATCCGCGGTTCAGTAGGTCAGGGAATCATGAGATTACAAAGAATAAACAGCTCCTGGAAGCTTACTTATTCACCGGTCTCATCCAGAAAAAGCTGGTCATCCATCAGACTGAAGCGTGGGGAGCTTCCGACCTGGGTTCGTCGTTTGTTAATTCGTGTTCCTTATTTCATCCAGGAACGAATTCCTTTAGCAGAATATCAAAATCGTTCTGTGGATCTTCGGGTTACTGTACAACGCGGAATTAACGGAATGTGGAGTGTGACCGGACTGTTTGCGAAAGCAGCAACAAAAGGCAGCTTCATCTCCAACATAGCCAAGGGAGGAGAGGCACTTCCTGCGCCGATGGTGTTAGCGTCAGCCTTGCCAGGACTGTATCTGCCTGCGATCATCTCAAGAGTAGAGCTGTTGGCACTCACATGCGCACAGCTGCTCTCCAGCCATCTGCCATTGATGGCTGATGTTGGACTAGACATCGGCCTTACGAGCAACGGGCATCCATACTTTATAGAATGCAACGGACGGGATCAACGCTACGGTTTTCGCAAAGCAAATATGATCGAAATATGGCATGAGACATACCGGCAACCGATGGCGTTTGCCCGCTATTTGCTTAATTCCCCCCCATCTCCCTTGCTTTTTGATCCGTCTGCAAACCTCGCGCCCAATTATCGAAGATAAGCATGACAAAAAAACGGCTACGCCATCTCCTATGAGACCGTAGCCGTTGTCTGCATTCCTATATGCCACTTCTGTACCTCACAT
>RCUU01000473.1_pt1 | contig 22204 bp, 26 predicted proteins | sample 2166211 | NCBI WGS metagenome assembly RCUU01 (sample SAMN09932620, study PRJNA488358) | compost metagenome | feature: garden; material: soil; isolation source: compost soil in phenylacetic acid-enriched culture | place: Germany: Experimental Botanical Garden Goettingen | collected 2016-01-27
GCGGCGAATCTTGCATTCAGCCGGGCCTTCCGTCCAAGCTAACGGAACGTAGAGACGTTATCTCCCCGTTGGTTGGCGACCTTTGCTGCTAACGGAACCAGGAGGTCTTATTCAGAACTTATGCGGCTGATATGCTGCGAATTGGGCTCAATAAGGTCTCTGGGTTCCGTTACATCGGGAAATCGCCGGGAAATGAGCAAATAAGAGCTCTTAGTTCCGTTAGAATCACATTCATAGGCTGCGTTCGTCATTTAACCCCCGACTTTTTTAAACGAACCCGTTCGCTGCCAGAAACGGGAGGTTGATTCCCGACTCGTCTCCGGTCTCTTCCCCCGGATCGCCGCTACCTCTGCCATACTTCAGCAGATGATCCACGTATTTGCCGAGTACGTCGCATTCCAGGTTGACGGTGTCCCCGGCCCGCTTGAAGGCCAGTACGGTTTCGGCTAGCGTATGAGGGATAATGGAAATCGTAAACATCCCGCCTTCCGCTTCGACCACCGTCAAGCTGATCCCGTCCACGGCAATCGATCCTTTTGGAATAATGAATTTCAATAAGGATGATTTTCCGGGTCGGATTTGAAACACGACCGCATTTTGATCCTGACTGGTCCCGACAATCGTACCGATTCCGTCAACATGCCCCTGTACGATATGCCCCCCGAATCGTCCATTGGCCGCCATGGCTCGCTCGAGATTCACGCGACTGCCTGGTTTTAGATCCTTCAGATTCGTGTTGCGGTACGTCTGCGGCATGACATCTACCGTAAAGGAGGAAGCGTCGAACGAGGTTGCCGTTAAGCATACACCGTTAACAGAAATGCTGTCGCCCAGCTTGATGCCTTCCGTAACGACTTTCGCCGAAATGCTCAGTAGCATCGCTTCGCCCTTGCGGCTGATCGACTTCATCGTGCCGATCTCCTCCACTAGTCCTGTAAACATCAGTGATCCTCCTCCCTCACTTCAGCCTGTGCCCAGACCGGAATTCCTCGGATGCACACATTATCCCCGATTTGTTCGACTTCCATGTCGCGTAACGAGACCGCGTCCCGCATAAGATCAAACCCGGCGAAGCTAAAACTTCCGGGCGCTTCGCTCCCGCCGACGATCTTGGGGGCGAAGAAGATCACGATTTCATCCACCAATTGTCGTTCCAGCAACGAGCCATTCAATCGACCACCCCCTTCAACGAGTACGGAGGATATGCCCCGTTGTCCGAGCTGAACTAACGCCTCATTGAGATCGACCTGTGGGCCGCTTCCGCAACGAAGGATCTCGACGCCAAGCTCGGTCAGCCGCTCAGCTTTGTCCGGGTCAGCCTGCTCAGTAGTCACGATCCAAGTTGGGGCTATCCCATCGTGAAGAATCTGCGCCGTCTCGGGAATGCGAAGCGTGGAATCCGCAATGACCCGTACGGGCGATAAACCCGGGACAGATAAACGGGTTGACAACTGCGGATTATCGGCTATGATCGTCGACACGCCAACCATAATCGCCTGATGGCGATGCCGCATCGTGTGCACGATTTCCCGCGCTTTCTCGTTCGAGATCCATTTGCTGTCCCCGGATCGACTTGCAAGTTTTCCGTCCAGCGTGCTGGCAGATTTGATTGTCACATACGGCAAGCCGCTGGTGATAAACTTGATGAACCGGCGATTCAGCTTCAAGGCCCGGTCGCGCAGCACGCCAACTTTAACTTCAATCCCGGCGGTACGCAGCAACTCGATTCCTTTCCCGGCAACCAGGGGATTCGGATCCTCACAAGCAATCACGACACGTGCCACCTTCTCGTGCACCAACCGCTCTGCGCAAGGGGGTGTCAAACCATGATGACTGCAAGGCTCCAATGTGACGTATACCGTGCTGCCTTCGGCCTGGGAACCGGCCATGTTCAAGGCATGCACCTCCGCGTGCGGAGTCCCCCGCTGCAAGTGGGTACCAAGTCCAACCAACGTCCCTTCCTTAACGACAATGGCGCCGACGACCGGATTCGTCCCGGTTTGTCCCAGCGCCCGCTCCGCCATGTCTAGCGCTAAAGTCATGTAATAATCGTCGTCGATCACCTTCATCCTCTATCCTCCTTCCGTCCTTGCCTATCGCTCAGTAACAAAAACAACCCTGCCGCAATCCGGCAGGGTTGATCATGAGAGTAGTTCTACGCTAAATCAAAGAGCGCCTCCGCCTAAAATCACGCCGCCGCTTATCCATTGATAAACAAGGATGATAAATTTATGGCGAAAAGCTAGCATCGCCAAAGCTCTTTCACAAAATCAAATGTGAAAAATAGAACTTGGTCGATTGAACTCTCGAAATCCGAACACCTTCGCAAATAAAATAACGTACGTGCTCCCGCGTTTTCCTTCTCCCATCCAGACTATACTGTCGGTCCCGGAATCTCACCGGCTCAGCCGCATGCTTACGAAAGCACTGCGGGTCACGGACTTGTGCTACATCGGACTAGCGTCCAATGAGCCATCACCGTCGGTAGGGAATTTCACCCTGCCCCGAAGGATTGCTTAATATTAGGTTTGCATAACTGCAAGACGAATGTTAGCACTATTCCTGTCAAAAATCAAGCCTACTCGTCACTACACCCTGCCTCAATTCCATTCGAGCAAGGAATCTTCATCCCCCTATCTCCCGGGATCCAAGGTGCATAAAAACGTCCCGAAATAGCCAACCTTAAAGTCGATATCGTATTGACAAATCCCATACTCAGGAGGAATGAACGTGGCTAAACCGGACAATCGCTCCGACAACGTTGATAAGCTGCAAAGAAGCATTCAAAACACCATCGAGAATTTCCGTGAGGGACAAGATTACCTCAGTGAGCATGCCGATGAAATCTCCGTCAAGGAGAAGAAACAGGTTCAGGAGAAGAACGAAAAACGGCTTCACGCCATTGAAGGCTTCCGGGAAGAAGTGAAGGACGAAGCCGCTCATCAAAGAAAATCGTAAAAAATGAATCAAGGGGTGCTCCACAGCCAAGCCTGCTTGGCCTTGCGGAGCACCCCTTTCGCTTCGAACCTGCTTACGCTTCGTCCCAAACGGAAACTTCCTTCATTTTATCGCCAGGACGGACATTGTCCACAAGTTCCATTCCCGAAGTCACTTTGCCGAACACGGTATGTACCCCGTTCAAATGCGGCTGCGCTTCGTATACGATGAAAAACTGACTGCCGCCGGTATCTTTGCCTGCATGGGCCATCGACAGCACCCCGCGCTCATGTTTGGTTACATTCGTATCCGTCTCGCATTTGATGGTGTAACCTGGGCCTCCGGTTCCGTTACCGATCGGACATCCGCCTTGAGCCACAAAACCCGGGATTACGCGATGGAACGTGAGTCCGTTATAGAATCCGGAATTGGCCAGTTTTTCGAAGTTCGCAACCGTACCCGGAGCTTCTTCGGGCAGGAATTGAATTTCGACCTCGCCGCCTTTTTCCAATACGATTTTACCTTTTTTCATATCCGTGCACACCCTTCTTCTTAGCGTCATTGGACAAACCTCTTCCAGTTTACTAAAAAAAAGCCTTTCAAGCAAAAAAACCGAGGGAATCGGACAATCCGATCCCCTCGGCTTTACTCCTGCCTCTCCTCGTCACTTACTTCAACGAAGGCTGTTTGGCGATCCGTTCCGGAATTACGTCACAGGCGATTAGGTCCTGCAGGGACTCTCGTTTTACGACGAGATCGCTTTGGCCGTCTTGAACGAAGACGACCGCTGGACGGCGTAACCGGTTATAATTGCTGGCCATCGCGTAGTTGTAGGCGCCGGTGCAAGCCACGGCGAGCAAATCGCCGCTGTTCACCTTCGGCAAATCCACGTCCCAGATCAGCATGTCGCCGCTCTCACAGCATTTGCCGGCGATCGATACGGTCTCTTCATTCGCATCGTTACCACGGTTGGCGAGCATCGCCTCGTATTTAGAGCCGTAAAGGGCCGGACGCGGGTTGTCCGTCATCCCGCCATCCACGGCGACGTATTTACGCACACCAGGGATATCCTTACTCGTGCCTGCCGTATAAAGTGTCGTCCCCGCATCGCCTACGATGCTCCGGCCCGGTTCTACCCAGATTTCCGGAAGCTGCGGATACGCGGCAAATTCCCGTTTGACCGCGTCCGTAATTGCACCGACATAATCGGAAACCTTCAGCGGCGTATCGCCTTCCGTATAACGGATGCCAAAGCCGCCTCCTAAATTGACGACCTTGAAGGTGACGCCCAGCTTCTCCTTGACATGCAAAGCGAAAGCCGCAACCCGCTCAACCGCCATCTGGAAACCTTCCACTTCGAAAATTTGCGAGCCGATATGCGAATGTACGCCGAGCAAATGCAGATTCAAGCTACGGTTGGCCAACTCAACAGCTTCCATAGCCGAGCCGTTGCCGATATCAAACCCAAACTTGGAATCGGTTTGGCCGGTTGAAATATATTCATGCGTGTGGGCTTCCACCCCCGGCGTTACGCGCAGCAGAATATTCACGGTGACGCCTTTCTCAGCGGCAAGCGCTTGAAGCATATGCAGCTCCGTAAAATTGTCAGCCACGAAACAGCCGATGCCGGCGGATATCGCCATTTCCAATTCATCCGGCGTCTTGTTGTTGCCATGAAAATGGATTCGCTGCGCAGGGAATCCCGCTTGAAGGGCCGTAAACAATTCGCCCTCGGAGACAACGTCCAGGGACAAGCCCTCCTCCTCGGCCAGCCGGCACATCGCCATGACGCAGAACGCTTTGCTGGCATAAGCAACCTGGAAAGCCAGGCCCGATGCTCGGAAGGCGTTCATATATTCACGGCATCTTTGCCGCACAAGAGCTTCATCTACGACATACAACGGCGTTCCGTAGGATTGCTTTAGCTCGACCGTATCGCAGCCGCCGATTTCGAGATGGCCTTTTGCATTAATTTTGCTGGTACCGTGTAAATACATCTATGCAGTCCTCCACTTTCAAATTTTACACCAGTATAGCAAACAACCGGCAACCTGAAAAATGGATTTTTCGGAATATCATTTGTGTTATTTGTTGAACAAGCCTAAACGTCACCGTTTGCCCGGCATCCGCGTATTGTCCCGCGGCTTGTTGGAGGACGGTCTTTGCTTGGATGTCATCACCGGAACACGGAATAACACCCCGGCCATCGCCTTTGCATTAAAAGGTATAAATGGCCACATGTAAGACGAGTTATTCGAACGGCGCAAAGTCAGCAGCACGATAAACGAAGTTATCCCAATGACAAATCCAGGGGCGCCAAAGATCGCCACCGCCACCAGCAAAGCGAGCCGCACCACACGATTGGCGAGACCCAGCTCATAGCTTGGCGTCGCAAACATCCCGATCGCGGCCACGGCCATATACAAGACTACCTCGTTAACGAAAAGCCCTGTCTGGACGGCGATATCCCCGATCAAGATGGCGGCAATCAAGCCCATCGCTGACGCAAGAGGCGTCGGCGTATGCACGGCCGCCATCCGCATGAGATCGACGCCGAACTCCACCAACAGGAACTGGGCGATTAGTGGGATTTTTCCCTGCTCCTGGGGTCCGATGAAGGCGAGTCCCGCCGGCTTGAACTCCGGATGGACGACGATCAGAAGCCAGATTGGAAGCAGGAAGAGCGAGGCGAATATGCCAAAGAAGCGCACCCAACGCAGATAAGTCCCCATAAACGGGGTTTGCCGGTTCTCCTCTGCATGCTGACACAGATCAAAGAAAGTCGTCGGCAATATCATCACGCTGGGCGACGTATCCACGAACACAACAACCCGGCCTTCCAGCAGATGCGATGCAACGACGTCCGGACGCTCCGAGTAACGCACCAGCGGGTACGGGTTCCAGCCCCTGTGAATGATCGCCTCCTCCAGTTGCTTATCCGCCAGGGGAATGCCGTCAATGTTGACCGCTTTGATCTTTTCGCGGATGGAATCGACCTGCGTTTTATCCACGATATCATCGATGTAGGCGATACACACGTCGGTACGGGTTCGACGGCCTACACTAACCATCTCTAATTTAAGCCCTGGATCGCGCAACCGGCGGCGGACCAAGGTAATATTGGTAACCAGCGTCTCCGTGAATCCGTCCCGTGCGCCCCTTACGACGCGCTCCAAAGACGGCTCCTCCGGGCTGCGGACCGGGTACTGCCGGGTATCCATCATCAGCGCCGTTTGCTCGCCTTCGATGAACAGCGCGCTCATGCCGGTTAACGTTTTGTTGATGGCATCGCTCAGCTTCTCCGTTTTTTCCACCTGAATATGAGGGATATAAAGTTCGAAAAAGGATCGAAGCGCCCCGGTTGTCAGATCTTCAGGCGTCAGATAGGTCAGTCGCTTGAGGATTTCCTGCATGGCGTCGGTACGGGCAAACCCGTTGATGAAGACGAGGCAGGTACGTTTACCGCCAAAGGTCATGTCGCGAAACACGACGTCAAAACTTTCTCCCAGTCCGACGACTTCCTTCAACGTATGTTTCGTGGTCGTCAAGCTGCGGCTGATCGCATCGCTTTGCTGCCAATAGATCACCGACTCCTCCACATTATCGGATCTCTCCGCTTCGCGTTTCCGTTTGATCGCCTCGTCTTCCGGATAGTTCTCCTGCAGAAAATTCTCCTCATCCTCGGGTACGAAGTCCGGAATCGCCTGCGGCCGATCCATCCCTTCCTGCGTTGACTCTTGCGTATCCTGGTCCATCCAACATCAACCTCCGTTTCTTCGAGTTCACGGTCTATAAATAAACCATTCGTACAAGGAGCCCGCCATTTTGCCAAATACCATTGCGAGCAAAAAGCCAAACAAATACCGCTGCATATGCAACCTTTTGGCCAAAATCGGCAGCACGTTCAGCACTTCGGTCAAAGCAGCTGCCAGCATACCGACGAACACGCCGTTAAACAAGCCGACAATGCCGGTCGCCAGCCACGGCCCGGTCACCCGCCAATTCCAGAAGTCCGCCACCGTACCCACCACGGCCCCCGCAATCATCGCCCCTTCATACCAGTGCACCTTGTCGTAAGAATTCGTCACCTGGGCCAGGCGCGGAATCATGTCCAGCACGATGAACAAAGCGATCACGCCGCCTCCCACGGCAATGCCGCCAGCCAGGCCAAGGAATACTGCCAACCCCGCGGCGATGGGAGACATCAGGATCGCTCCGCCGGCGATTCGGCATGGTTCATTTTTTTGTACTCTTCAGCGACAACGTATTGATTAAGGTTCTCCTGGTAGAGGAACATCTCAACTTCTAAAGGGGTTGGCTCCTCATTCCATTTTTTTCTGAACAAATGGTTAAAAAATACGATCATCCCAAAGCCGATGCCCACGGAATAGGCACCTTGAAACAGATAGGGGTGCTCGTCCTTCTCGCCGGTGATCATTTCGACGATTCGCACCTGTACCTCCGGCATGCTGACGTCGGCGTGGAAATTCATGATGGTCAGGGCCGCCCCGAAGAAGAGCAGCAGCCAGACCAAGGCGAACAACAGCGGAGACGGTTTCTTCTCGGGTTTGATCATTTCAACGAGAACATGCGGTTCACCAAGCAATTCGACACGTTGCCCCGGGAATTCGGCTTGAATGGCCGAGATGACCTGCAGCATATCAATGACGATCAAATTACCGTCGCGATGCTCCGGCCGGACCAGCTCCAGCTGAAGCAGCTTGGCTTCCAGCTCCGGCTCCGCCAGGACGCGGGCTACGTCTCGCAGCCGGATCGGCACCCCGGCGGGAAGCCCGACCTGCTTGCGCAGATGCAAATAGACGATGGAAGCGGAATCCTTATCCATGCTAACCACCCTTCCACTAGCGTATTGCCCATAGTATGCCAAGCGAGGAGGGGCTTTACTCTTGATGATAAATTTGCGGCATCAAAAAAAGCATGGGGAGATACCCCCATGCTTTTCCCGTTCTGGTTGCTCTGGAATTACAGCGATATGGCTGTGTCCAGCGCCACTTCCATCATTTGTTTAAACGTGGTTTGCCGTTCCTCGGCCGACGTCTCCTCGCCGGTCAGCAAATGATCGCTGACGGTCAGAATCGTTAACGCTTTCGCACCGTATTTGGCGGCCAACGTGTAGAGCGCTGTCGTCTCCATCTCGACCCCAAGCACCCCGTATTTCATCAGCAATTGGGTTACGCTCGTATCATCACGGTAGAACATGTCCGAGCTGAAAATGTTACCCACATGCAGCTTGAGCCCTTTTTCCACGCCACGCTCATAGGCCGCCTTCAACAGCTCGAAGCTGGCAATCGGCGCAAAATCGTACCCGCTGAAGACATGGCGATTCATGCTTGAATCGGTACAAGAGGCTTGAGCCAAAATAACGTCCCGTACGCGAACATGCTGCTGCATGCCTCCGCAAGTTCCGACGCGAATCAGGTTTTTGACGCCGTATTCTTTCATCAATTCATTCACGTAGATCGAAATCGACGGAACGCCCATGCCTGTCCCCTGTACGGAAATCCGTTTTCCTTGATAGGTACCGGTGAATCCAAGCATCCCGCGCACCTCGTTATAGCAAATGACATCGCTCAAATACGTTTCCGCAATAAATTTAGCTCGGAGCGGATCCCCCGGCAGCAGGATCGTTTCGGCGATATCTCCCGGTTTAGCTGCGATATGTACACTCATGTTCTGGTATCTCCCTTGCTAACATTTTTGGTATGGCTGCTACTCTCTTATTATATAGGATGCGACAACCAACGTATATGGATGCAAACGATGCAAAGAGATCTGATGACGTAAAAAAACCCTTCGGTTCCAGCGGCTTCCTGAATGCCGCCGCTGCCCGAAGGGGTGAATGCATGTCAGATCATTGCGCGATCTGGTCGCGAATGCTCTGTAATATTTTCTTCTCCAGCCTGGATACTTGAACTTGAGAGATGCCCAGCCGACTCGCCACTTCCGACTGGGTCTGGTCGCGGTAGTACCTAAGATAGACGATCAGGCGCTCTCGATCGGTCAAGCCATCGATCGCTTCGTGCAGCGCCAGCTTGTCGAACCAGCGCTCCTGGGATTCATCGGCGATTTGATCCATCAGCGTGATCGGGTCGCCGTCATTTTCAAACACCGTTTCATGAATGGACGCCGGCGGCTTATTCGCCTCCTGGGCAAACACAACGTCCTCGGGCGTAACCCCCAGCTCCTCGGCAACTTCCTTGACGGTCGGAAGCCGACCCAGCAGCTTGGACAATTCATCCTTCTTCTTGCGAACCTTGTTCGCCATTTCCTTCAGTGAACGGCTGACCTTCAGCGTCCCGTCGTCGCGCAGGAAACGCTGAATTTCCCCGATGATCATCGGCACCGCATACGTAGAAAACTTCACATCATAGCTGAGATCAAACTTGTCCACCGACTTAAGCAGGCCGATACAGCCGATTTGAAACAAATCCTCGGGTTCGTATCCCCGATTCATAAACCGCTGCACGACGGACCAGACAAGCCGAATGTTGCAGTTTACCAGACGGTCTCTGGCAGCGTTGTCCCCGGATTGACTCAGGGCGATCAACCGTTTCACTTCCGTGTCGTCCAAAAACTCTCTCGAGATTTGCTTCACTTCGGCATCCATAGATCCAACCCCTAATTGTATAAAGCTTTCTTGGATACAATCCTTTTCTTCATCCGAATGCGCGTGCCCCCGCCCATCTCGCTGATCACGTCGAATTCGTCCATGAAATTCTCCATGATCGTAAAGCCCATGCCGGAACGTTCCAGTTCAGGCTTCGACGTATAAAGCGGCTGTTTCGCCAACTCCACATCCTCAATGCCACGGCCTTGATCCTCAATGATCAAAGTTACCGTGTCTCCTTCAATTTCAGCGGAAATGGAGACGACCCCTTCGGGGTTCCCATCATATCCGTGGATAATGGAATTCGTGACCGCCTCTGACACCACCGTCTTCAAGTCGGTGATCTCATCCATCGTTGGATCCAGCTGGGAGACGAACGCGGCGACGGTCACTCGGGCAAACGATTCATTTTCGGACTTTGCGGCAAACTTGAGAGACATAAAATTTCCGGCTTGATTCGCTTGGGTACTCACAGGGCCACCTCCAGATCCGTCAGCGCCGTATCCTCGTTTTCGAAGATGGACATGATCTTAAACAATCCCGACATTTCCAGAAGCCGATATACCGGCGGGTTGACGTCGCATACGACCATCTTCCCGCCCTTTTGCTTGATCAGCTTATATCTTCCGAGGATCACTCCGATACCGGAGCTATCCATAAACTGCAGCGACTTCAGGCTTAATACGAGATTGCGGCAGTTTCCACGGGCGATTTCTTCATCCATCCGCATGCGGACGTCGTCCGCCGTGTGATGGTCTAATTCCCCGCTCAAGCGCACGATTAACGTTTCGCGGTGTTTTTCCATTTCCACTTGCAAATTCACGTCTGTTCACTCTCCTCCCTGACATGAACACAACAATTCTAGATTTCCGGTCCGGATTCCTGCTGACTGACAAAACTAGAAGAAAAGCCCTATGAATCTACAAAAAACAAGTGTGCCGCCGTCCGTTTAAATAACGTCCACCAGCCGGCTTTATCGATATCGTTAGGTGCGGTTAGTTCGAATTCGGTCAGCACGCGGCCATCCTGATACACCACCAATTTGCCGACGGATTGACCCGATTTGATCGGAGCTGCGAGTTTTTCCGGTGCGATGAGCTTATGGGTGATGCTGTCCTGCTTCACGCCTTTTTTAACCAGAACGTTAAACGGCTTCGAAGCGGCCAGTTCCAACTGGGCGCTCATCCCTTTCTGTACCTTCACCTTGCCGATCGTTTCACCCGCTTGATAAATCGGCAGCAGCGCGTATTGCGAGAAGGCATAATCGAACATGGCCGATACTTCGCTGTTCCGAGTTTTTGTGTTTGGCTCCCCAAGTACCACGGCGATCAAACGCAGCCCGTCGCGTTTTGCGGTGGCGGCCAGGCAGAACTTCGCTTCCGACGTATAGCCGGTTTTCAGACCGTCGGCTCCGCTGTAGAAACGAACTAGCTTGTTCGTGTTAACGAGCCAGAACGGTTTCTCCGACCCCTGCCGCAAGTAATCCTGGTAAGCGCCGGTATATTTCGTGATTCCCTCATGCTTCAGCAGCTCCCGGCTCATGACGGCAATATCGTGGGCCGAGCTATAGTGATCGGCCACCGGCAAGCCGTTGCAGTTGGCAAAATGCGTGTCCTTCAGCCCGAGCGACTGTGCCCGCTCATTCATCATTTTCACGAACGCTTTCTCGGAACCGGCAAGCTTCTCTGCCAGTGCTACGGATGCGTCGTTCCCAGAAGCCATGGCAACGCCCTTCAGCAGCTCATCGACCGTCATCGCTTCCCCCGGCTCCAGAAAGATCTGCGACCCGCCCATAGACGCCGCATACTCGCTGGCGGTGACCTTGTCGTTCAACTTCAGCGTGCCGTTATCGATCGCTTCCATCGTCAACAGCATCGTCATGATTTTAGTAATGCTGGCCGGGGGCAGCTTCTCGTGGCTCTTTTTCTCGTAAATGATCGTACCCGTATCGGCATCGATCAATACGGCGGAGAGTGCATTTTCCGCCAACGCGATTTCATCATCCCCCACATGCGGTCCACCATGTTCCGCGCTGGTGTAAGTCGGCCATACCGAAACGGCCAAAACGAACGCGGCAAACCAGATCAACACCCGTCTTTTCAAGATTCGTCCTCCTTTAGACATAAGTCTGGATTCTGCTAACCTAGTATCGGCATGAAAGTGGGATAATATTCCTGCGCAAAAAAGAAAAAACGCCTTTCGGCGTTTGATTTTGTGGCATATTGAGAATAAGGGACATAAGTGGCCTTTAAGGCCTAATATTACCGCTATTTCATACGATCCCATGATTCTTACCTCTGGACCGCAGCGACTTAACCGCACTAGCTTAGAACCGCTTGACCCCATCCGGCGTCACCAGCGCGAAAACCAGCGGCCGTCTCGGCACCTTCGTTCCGGAGATGCCGTAAGCATTTAAGATGCGCCGTTCCGCTTCCGCGCGGCCCGTTTCATGGCTAGGGTTGAAATGGAGCACGGCCAGCGTTTCGCCGACTTCAACCGGATCGCCGATCTTTTTGCGCAGCTCCACCCCGGCCGCCAGATCGATGACAGAATCCTTCGTTTCCCGGCCGGCGCCCAGCATCATGGCGGCGATGCCGATCTCTTCCGCCTGGATCGATTCCACGAACCCGCTCGCGCTCGCCTTCACGTCCACCTTCAGCTCTGCCGTCGGCAGCAGCTCCGGATGGTCGATCTGCTCCGTGTTCCCGCCTTGCGCGGCGACCATCTGCTTCAGCTTCTCCAGGGCTTCGCCGCTATCGATCTGCGCAGTCAGCATGGCATGTGCTTCTTCTTCATCGGAAGCTTTGCCGCCGAGAATCAGCATATGCGAGGCCAAGATCAGGCAAACTTCCTCCAGATCCGCCGGGCCTTCCCCTCGCAGCGTCGCGACGGCTTCCTGGATCTCCAGCGCATTGCCGATCGCGTGGCCTAACGGTTGGTCCATGTCACTGATCACGGCGACCGTACGGCGACCGACCTGCGTACCGATATCGACCATCGCCTTAGCCAGGCGGATCGAGTCCTCCAGCGTCTTCATGAACGCGCCGCTACCGGTCTTCACGTCAAGCACGATCGCATCTGCACCGGCTGCGATCTTCTTGCTCATGACACTGCTGGCAATCAGTGGGATGGAATCTACCGTTGCAGTCACATCCCGCAGCGCATACAGCTTCTTATCGGCTGGCGTCATATTGCCGCTTTGGCCGACGACCGCCAGGCCGATTTCGTTAACCTGACGGAAGAACTGTTCCTTCCCAAGCTCCACGGAGAATCCGGAGATCGCTTCCAGCTTGTCGATCGTCCCGCCGGTATGGCCCAGGCCCCGGCCTGACATCTTCGCCACCGGCACGCCGGCAGCCGCCACGAGAGGTCCGAGTACCACGGTCGTTTTGTCGCCGACCCCGCCAGTTGAGTGCTTATCGACCTTGATGCCATGAATGGAGCCGAGGTCAATCGTATCTCCGGAACCGGCCATGGCTAACGTCAGGTCGGCTGTTTCCCGGGCAGTCATCCCTTGATAAAAAACGGCCATCGCCCAAGCAGACATTTGGTAGTCGGGAATCTGCCCTTCGCTGTACCCTTTCACCAAGAAGACGATCTCTTCGCTCGTCAACTCTTGGCCGTCTCTTTTTTTACGGATCAGATCTACCGCTCTCATCGCTCCTTACCTCCGTTCCTTAAGCTTCTCCGATTTGTGGGATAATGGACAACACGAGGCTCAGAAACTTCTCTCGCACGCGCTCGGTTGTTTCCATAACCTCCTGGTGGGATAACGGCTGGTCCAAAATGCCAGAAGCCATGTTACTGATGCAGGAGATGCCCAACACTTCAATGCCCGCATGCCGAGCCACGATCGTTTCGGAGACGGTGGACATCCCCACAGCGTCCGCGCCAAGAGTCCGAAGCATCCGGATTTCCGCCGGCGTTTCATAAGTTGGGCCTAGTAAACCGGCATAAACGCCCTCTTGCAACGGTACCCCTTTGTCTGCGGCTATCTTCCGAGCGATGTCACGCAATCGGCGGCTATACGCCTGAGACATATCCGGGAAGCGGGCTCCGAGTTCCTCGTCATTCGGTCCAACCAAAGGATTTCTCCCGGTCAGATTCAGATGGTCGGAAATCAACATCAAATCCCCCGGGTGATAAGACGTGTTCACCCCGCCTGCAGCGTTCGTGACGAGCAGCGTAGAAACACCAAGCTCTTTCATGACCCGTACCGGGAATGCCGTCATTTCAGGCCCATATCCTTCGTACATGTGGAAACGACCCTTCATAAGCACAACGGCCGTGCCTTGCACCGTCCCGATCAACAGTTCGCCGGCATGGCCTTCCACCGTCGACTGCGGAAAAAACGGGATATCGCGGTAGTCGATACTAACCGGCTGCTCGATGTGGTCGGCCAGAACGCCTAATCCGGAACCCAGAATTAATCCTACCTTCGGCGTAAGCGCCGACCGGGAACGGATATATTCCGCCGCCTCCCGGATCATACCAATGGTCAATGTAGTCGTCATCTCAAAAATCCTCCAAGTCCAAAATAAAAGCTCGCTTTTTGGAACTACCTCTCTTAGATAAGTTCGTGTAAAAAGCTCTTGCCGTGTTCGGTCGCGTGTACCCCGAAATTGTCAGCGATCGTCGCTGCCAAATCCGCATAAGTAGCTCTGACGCCTAGGCTACCCGGTTGGTTCAGGCTTGGCCCATAAACGAGCAGCGGCACGTATTCACGCGTATGGTCCGTTCCGGCATGAATCGGATCATTGCCATGATCGGCTGTAATAACCAACAGGTCGTTCTCGCCTACATTCTTCAGCAAATCCGGCAACGCAGCGTCAAATTCCTCCAGGGCGCGCGCGTAACCTTGAGGGTCGCGACGATGACCGTATAAGGAATCGAAATCAACAAGATTCGTGAACAGCATCCCAGAGAAATCCTGGCCGATCCGGTTCAAGGTCTCCTCAATCCCGTGCTGATTGCTCTTCGTCGGATACGAGGCGGTAATGCCTTCTCCGGAGAAAATATCGTTGATCTTCCCAACAGAAACAACTTCCTTGCCGGCGTTTTTCAGCGCGTTCAGTACGGTGGGTTCCGGCGGTTTCACCGCGTAATCATGGCGGTTTGGCGTACGCTGGAAGTTGCCCGGCTGACCGACAAACGGACGGGCGATGACTCGCCCGACGAAATGCTCCGGCTCAAGCGTCAACCGACGGGCGATTTCACAGGCCCGGTACAGCTCCGGCAGAGGAATGACTTCTTCATGGGCGGCGATTTGGAATACGCTATCGGCCGAGGTGTATACGATCCAGTTGCCGGTCTTCATATGCTCTTCCCCAAGCTCCACCAAAATTTCCGTGCCCGAAGCCGGCTTGTTCCCGATGATTTTGCGGCCCGTTTCTTGCTCGAAGCGAGCGATCAAATCTCGCGGAAAGCCATTGGGGTACGTTTGGAATGGCGTTTCGGTCTTCAGTCCCATCAGCTCCCAATGACCGGTCATTGTATCCTTTCCCGAGGAAATCTCGGCCATCTTACCGAAATAAGCCGTCGGTTCAGCCACCGGGCTCAAATTCGGCAGCTCCGCAATATTGCCTAATCCTAATTTTTGCAGGTTTGGCAGCTTAGTACCGGGCACAGTTTGCAGAATATGCCCAAGCGTATGAGCACCCTCATCGCCAAATTGTTTCGCGTCCGGCAGCTCGCCGATCCCCACGCTGTCGAGGACGATGACGGTCATTTTTCTAAAACGATTCCCGTTTTGCATCTTCTATCACTCCTTTAATCTATGCAGCTATAGTTATCCCTTGCCTGAAGGGAAAACATTCTGCCTGTCCTTTGGTGAACCATCATCTGTGGTCTCCGGCGCCTCCGGCTCGCGTTTGGCCCGAGGATGAAAGGCGTCGTAGACCGTTTTCAAATTGGTCTTGGAACGGCTTACGTACATTTGAATCGTCGAGGCGTCGGCATGCCCTAACAGCTCCTGCACCGACCCTACGTCCGCCCCCCGTTCCAGCAGGTGAACGGCGAAGGAATGACGTAGGGTATGGGGCGTGATGTCCGCCGAGATCCCGGCCTCCTGGCCGTATCTCTTGATCAACTTCCAAAAGCCCTGGCGACTGATCCGCCCGCCCCGGCGATTGGGGAACAAGGCAGGGTTGTCCTGCTCGTTCGGGATCAAATGGGTTCGTCCTTCCCTCAAATACCGATCCAACCATTCCGACGTGACCCCGCCAAACGGAATGATTCGCTCCTTGCCCCGTTCGCCTGAGCAGCGGAGAAACTGGAGTTCCAGATTTACGTCTGCCGTATTCAACGAGATCAGCTCCGAAACACGGATGCCGGTTGCATAAAGCAGCTCCAACATCGCCTTGTCCCGAAGTCCCAGTTGGGTATCCGGCCGGGGCGTCTCAAGCAGCCGTTCCGTCTCCTCCACCGTCAGCGTTTGCGGGAGTTTCTTCTCCGCTTTCGGCACCTCCAGCATCACGAAGGGATTCTGGTCAATCCGTCGTTCCCGCAATAAATACTGAAAAAAGGCTCGAAGGGTCACGGACACCCGCTGAATCGTTGCCGGAGCTTTACCTTGTTCTTTCAGATAAGCAAAATAGAGCAGAATTCCCGCGCGGGTGACTTGGCGATATTCGTCGATCTGCTTGTCCTGTAAATAAGTTATGTACTGCTTCAGATCCCGCGAATAGGATGCCTGAGTCGCCTCGCTTAACCCTCGCTGCTCGGCCAAAAATGAAATAAAAGAGGCCGCATCCCGTTCCATGCGTTGCGCCTCCTTTCTCAGTTGTCCACAAGCCATATTTTCAACCAATCGCCTTGATACTAATTCCACATCAAGCCGTTCATTCCCTGCTGCTCTTGCCGATCAACTACTCTCCATACCAGAAAAATAGCTTCAGCCGCTCCGTCATCATCTCCATCTCCGCGCTTCCCGGTACCCCTTCACGAAACACCTTAACCGCGGAGCCCTCGGGGACTCGGTACTTGTCCTCGCGAAACACGTAATCATCCAGCAGCCCCAGCGCTCTATACAAAGTATACGCAAGCACGACGAAAAGGATCAAATATTTCCCCGATCTCAGCCATTTTCGAAGTGAAATCACCATAGACAGTCCCCATCCTCTCAATCGTTCCTCCAGCGTCCGAGCCTTGCTTGGACACCCTATGTATTCAGTATATAAAGAGGGACAGGGGAGTATGCGGGATTGCCTCAATCGACCCATACGGCCTTCGCATTCGCGCAGGCAACGTAAAAAGCTCCCTACGGCAGGGCCGTAAAGAGCTCGGCTTAATCATCCTATTTCTTATTGCCATTTCCCGGAGAGTCGTTGTTCTTGTCCTTGCATCGGTAACAAATGCCCTGAAAATCCAACCGGTGGTCGAGCACCGTAAAGTTGAATTCCTTCTCCAAGCGTTCCTCGAGCGGTCCAAGCCAATCCTCGCGGATTTCATCCATTGCCCCGCATTGAACGCAGATCAAATGGTGGTGATGATGTTTTGTCGTATCGGTACGCAGGTCGTACCGGGCTACTCCGTCACCGAAGTTGATCTTCTCCACGACATGAAGCTCGCTGAGCAGTTCCAACGTTCGATAGACCGTGGCCAGGCCGATTTCCGGCGCCTTGTCCTTCACGAGCATGAAAACATCTTCCGCACTGAGATGATCGTCTTCATTTTCGAGCAATACGCGTACCGTGGCTTCCCGCTGGGGCGTCAATTTGTAACCGTGGGATTGTAACTGCTGTTTGATTTTTTCGATCTTTGCTTCCATGTTATCCCTCCCCCAGCCCTTGCCGCACATCCAAAAAAAGTTCTATAACCACTTCTTTCATTATAGGGGGAGTTATTCAACAAAGTCAAACATTTTGCTAGAGTCGTCTCCGCCCGGAAAGCCCGGGTTGATACTCCGTTCATTCACGCAATCAAAGGCGTAACCCAGCCCATCATAACCGGGGTCACCCAGGTTTCGAATGAGGAAACGGCGAGCAGCACCGCGGCCATGGCCAGCGTCAGCCCCGTGTAGGAGAGGAACGGACGAGTGGCCTGACCTGTGCGGCTCATGAGAACACGCGAGCGAATAATATTTAATGAGAAGCCGACAGCCGCCACACTGGCAATCAGCAACGCTGGAATCACGATCAGATTATGCGGGGCAACTGAGACCAGGGCAAACAGCAGTCCCTTCCAAGTATATTGGCCGACCAAGCAGCCGACCGTGAAGCCGATCAGCACCCCTTTTAGGAAATCAAGGATCAGGATGCCCGGTAACCCGATGACGGACAAACCGAGCAGCCAGATCAAACCAAGCCATTTCAAATGCAAAGCGGCCACGTCCCAAAAGGCCTGCGTCTGAAACTCCACACCGCCCTCGTTTATCGACAGAAAAAAGTCACCCAAATAACGGGAGATATCCTGTTGTTGTTCCAAAGTGAGTGCATTTACCATCAAGGCACCGAATACGACGCCCATCAAAAACAGCACGGAAACAAAAACATAAAGCGGCGTTTGATCTTTGAGCGCATGGCGAATGGGATGCAGCATCGAATTTTGCCTCCTAGCTTGTTCTTTAGGGTCTTATCCTAAACTATGAACAAGCCTGCCCGCCTATGACTGCTTCTTTCCTAGAGAGTTTTCGACAGATTCGGATTTCTTCACTTTGCCGTAAATCCCGCCGCCTCCCGCACTTAACTCCAGTCTGCCGCTTCGTGCCAAGCCAATCCGTTCGGCCAACTCTGCCCCTGCCACTTCCGCTAACTGGGCTTCCGGCACGTGATGCAAAATGTTCATCTCCGTGCCGAACTTGTCGAGAAGCAACTCCAATTTCGCGGGACCTAGACCTGGGATGAACTCCAGCGGAACCTGGTAATGATACGGCGGGCGATGAGACGGTACCTTTGGCTCCATTCGATCCGCAATCGAGCGGATGCGGTCCAGCACCCCCCGAACCAACTTCGGGCTGCCGCAATAAGGACAGCGTTCCACGGCAACTTCCGCCTCATCGATGATGTAGTTACAGTTGCTGCAATACGTTCGATGATATTTGCCAAGGCGCGGATTCAGCCCGTAATTGCCGGCCACCAACCGCCCCTCCTCACGTCGCAATGCCTTCGTGAACTCGAGATAACTTGCTTCCTTAAGCCGCAACTCGTTATATTCCCGGCCGATTTTGCCAAGGGAATGCGCATCCGAATTCGTTAAAATGGTATAAGGGTCCAACTCGCTGATCAACCCAGCCATATCGGTATCGGCGCTGAGTCCAAGTTCCACCGCGCTGATTAGGGAAAGATCCAGCACATCGGACATGCGTGGTGCACAACTGCCATAAATGCTGCGATGCGGCGTGAAAATATGGGCAGGAATGATCATGCCTCCCCGTGCGTAAACCTCCTCCTGCAGGGTTCGGGCCGGTGCGTATACCCGCTGCGAGCTAAGACCGACGTTCTTCATTCTGGGCTTAAGCCAGTCGGTGAAGCCACGGATCAGCTCCAAATGGGGGAAGAAGGCTAATAGATGCGCCGGACCCATACCTGGCTCACGAATTTCCAGCTCGCTGCCAAGCAGAATCGTCGTCCCCTGATAGGCAATTCCCCCGTCTTTTAGTTCTTGCATTTCGCCCCGCTTCAGACACAACTCGATGTCCTCCTGCACCCCGGGTGCATGGCAGTCAATGATGCCTACAAGACCGATTCCCTTACGCTGCGCCGCCTCCTTCGCGATCCCGGCAAAGGTCAGGTTACGGCTGCCGCTGATCTTGACCGGGTCCCCCCGTCCGGTTCGACCAATGTGGATGTGCAAATCCGCAAAGACGGTTGTCAGCCGATCCGAGGCTACATCGGATTGTTGGCTCATACCTCTACTCCCACCGAACCCCGGATGCTCCAGAGCTGCCAAATATACACTGCCAGGATCGTTTTGGCGTCGGCAATTCGCCCTTCGGCAATCAGGTCGAGCGCCTCTTCCAGCGTCGCCTCCTGGACTTCGATGAATTCGTCCTCATCCAGTGACATTTCCCCGGCACTCAACTGCTCGGCCAGATAAAGATGAATGACTTCATCCGCGAACCCCGGTGAGGTATAGAACGAATGCAAATGCGTCAGTTTATCGCAACGATAGCCGGTCTCTTCCTGAAGCTCGCGAACTGCCGCTTCCGCAGGGTCTTCCCCCTTCTCCAACTTGCCGGCCGGAATCTCCAATTCACAGCGGCCCATCGCCTGACGGAATTGGTCGACCAGCAGCAGGCGCCCCTCACGTACCGCCAGCACGGCAACCGCGCCCGGATGCCTAACGATTTCGCGTTGCGCCATCACTCCATCCGGAAGCTTTACCGTATCGATCTGCAGGGAAATCACTTTTCCGCTAAACACCGGCTCCGTAGAAACCGTAGTTTCGATTAACTTATCGTTTGCTGCCATCCTGATTCCTCCTTCATTATGCAAAAGATCTCCTCATCCATTCATAACTTGTCCATGCCGGACATATGGTGTTATTATACCAAACCTGTTCGGAAAGGAGCCCCCTTATGAAAAGCTATTTTGCGATGGATCGCATACGCGCCCAAGGAAAAGGCTGGCAAATCCGCATCCTGTTGTCCCAATGGATGAAAGAAGCAGGTCCCGACGCCAAAATCTCCGATCTCATCCAATCCTATAAAACTAGTTATTCAGTCACGGTTATTCCGGTTAATATAAGGAGGGGGTGAATTATGCGTAGTCCTACCGGACAACCTCAAAATATGGGTAAACTCGTAGAAATGATTCAAAACGCCGTAACGACCGGACGCCTTGATATCGCCGAACAGCTGGAAGGGCAAACCGATCTTTATTTACTTAGCGAACTGGTACAATCTTTATATAAAGAGGGGTATGTCACTTTAGCCAAAGAAAGGCTGTTAAAGATAGAACCTCGCATCCTTCGCGAACCCTCCCCCCCATTTTTAGAGCTTAGCTTGATTTGGGCGGAAATCTGCTACGATGAGAGGCGGTATGACGAAGCAGCCCCTATCTTTGAAGCGATTGCCGAGCGGCATCCCGATTTCGCTGCGGCCCGTTTTGGTGCGGCCTCCTGTTACATACAGCAGGCCATCGTCAATTTAGAGCGAAGAATCCAGCTGTATCATCCGACCAAATTGGAGCAGGAGAAAATCTGTAAATATCTAGATGACTTTCACCAGGCCTTGCGTCTCATACAGACCTCAGGCTGGCATACTGAATGGAACCAGGGGCAGATTCGTCAATACCCGGCGAGATCGGCCAGCTTATTGCATTAACAAAATAAAATGCCCGGTGCACCTCCCGCACCGGGCATTTTATCTATCCTCGATACCGCTTAGGAGGATACGGATTGACGGACGATTTCCAGCGCAAACTGCGCCGTCTTGACGATATCGTCCTTCTTGATTCTTTCGTTCGTCGTGTGGATGTCCTCATAGCCAATAGCCAAATTCAAGGTTGGAACCCCCAGGCGATTAAATACATTCGCGTCGCTGCCGCCGCCAGTCGTAAACGTCGTGCCCGACAGTCCAAGCACAGAGGCCGCTTGCTTAGCGATTCGCAGCACGGGAGCCTCCTCGGGAATTCGGAACGCATGATATAGCACCTCGCTGCGGAATTCTCCTTTGGCCCCGAAGTCGCGGCATGCCGATTCCACCGCTTCCTTCATTTCTTCCAGTTGCTTGTCGACTTTCTCCTGGGACATGCTGCGCGCTTCACCGTATAAAGTGACATGGTCAGGTACGATGTTGGTAGCGCCGCCGCCTTCGAATTTACCAATATTGGCGGTCGTTTCTTGGTCGATCCGTCCCAATTTCATCCGAGCCAACGCTTTGCCCGCCACCTGGATCGCGCTGATGCCATCCTCGGGATTCACCCCAGCATGGGCAGCTTTGCCATAAATTTCGATTTCCACACGAGCCTGCGTAGGCGCGCCAATACAGATCGTTCCTACTTCACCGTTCGTATCGATTGCAAACCCGAACTTGGCGTCCAGGTAGCGCGATTCCAATGCCCGCGCACCGCGCAAGCTTGATTCCTCACCGACTGAAATCACGAACTGGATCTGGCCGTGCGGGATTTGTTTCTCCTGAAGAACCTGAATAAGTTCCAACAACACCGCAACCCCTGCTTTGTCATCAGCCCCCAGGATGGTCGTGCCGTCGCTGCGAATCCATCCGTCCTCGCCGACCACCGGTTTGATTCCCTTGCCCGGTGTGACCGTATCCATATGACAGGTGAACAAGAAAGGTTCAGCGGATACCCCCTCAGTGGCTTTCAAAGTGGCAATCAGGTTCCCGGCGCCATGCCCCGTCTCCGCCTGCGAATCGTCCTCAACGACATCCAATCCCAACTCGTTGAATTTGCGTTTAAGTACATCGGCAATCTGGCGCTCATGTTTCGTTTCGCTGTCGATCTGCACCAGTTCCAAAAATTGTCCGATGATGCGTTCCTCGTGAATCATTGGACTTTCCTCACTTTCTTCGATACGATAATAGAGATGATCATAATCTACGTTTAAGCAAAAGGAGTTACCGTTATGCGTAAAAATCGAATGAGAATCGTCGTTTTATTGATGTTGTTTGCCATGCTAGCTTCAACGCTGATCGCTTTTCTGGAGCCTTTCTTCATTCGCTAGCCCTGCCATGGGGGC
>RCUU01000474.1_pt1 | contig 22199 bp, 18 predicted proteins | sample 2166211 | NCBI WGS metagenome assembly RCUU01 (sample SAMN09932620, study PRJNA488358) | compost metagenome | feature: garden; material: soil; isolation source: compost soil in phenylacetic acid-enriched culture | place: Germany: Experimental Botanical Garden Goettingen | collected 2016-01-27
GCGTAGACGACAAGCTACTGTAAGCGTGAGGATGGCTGCTTCGGCTGCTTCGGCTGCCCCGACGCTCTGGCTGACTCGGCTGCCCCGGCGCTCTGGCTGTCAAAGGGCGGCTAACTTTAGTGGAAAAGGTTCACTAATCCAACCAAGTCTGCTCCTAAAGTATCCTAGTTGGAAAAAGTACCACTAATCTAGCTTGTGTGGCTCCTGAGGCATTCTTAGTTGGAAAAAGTACAACTAATCCCGCTGAAACCACCCGTAATGGGGGATTTGACTTGAATTAAGTGTACAAATTCCAACTAAAACCTGTAAAAGCGAGAATTCCGGCTAATTAGCTTTACTTTTTCCACTTAACTTCGGCTTCAGATGAATCTAACAGGTTTACGAACATCCAGCTTCTACGGTTGAACTCAAAAAGGAACCCGCCTAAGCCTAGGCGGGCTCCCTTTTTTTGTACGCAGACCCGGTTATTTCCTCGCCTTTGCCGCTGCCTTCGCCCGGTTCTCCTCCGCCCTGAATTTCACGATCCGGCTGATCAAATCCAGCGGCAGCGGCTCATCGAGCGGGAACTGTACAGAGCCCTTGGCTCCCTTGTACTTCTCCAGCTCCTCCTGAAAGGCCCCGATCCCGCTAGGTGCCGGATAAAAACCGATATGCTTCTTAAATGCTGCAAAATGCACCAGATTTCCTTGCAGGAAGAAGGTCGGCATCTGGTAGCTTATCTTTTCTTCAGCCTCCGGGGCCGCTTCATGAATGACCTTCCTTACCGCTTCAAGCTTGTCCCGGACGTCAAAAGGGGCTTTAGCGATATAATCGTCGACCGACTCATAAGTGATTTTAACAGGCTCCATCATCTGCTCCTCTCTGTTATTCCGGATTTATACCTTACATATGGAATCCAAGTGGCCGGTCAGCACGCGGATGATCCGCTGCCTGTTCAGCCGCTCAGGCTCCAGCATCGCATGCAGGGCCAGTCCGTCAACCAGTGCGTACAGCTTTTCTGCCTCAATGTCCTTATCCAGGTCTTCCCTCAATATCCCCTGCCCGTCCAGATAATCAAGCAGCTTGCATATACCCGGATAGATTTCGTCGTTCAGCTCGCCGTACTCCTCGTCTGCATATTTCAGATGAAAAACAAAGGCGAACCACACCTCCATTTCAGCCAGGGTATTGTCATCTACAGGGATCAGCTCCAGCAGAACCCTTGTCACCTGCTCCTTAGGCGGCAGATCAAGTCTTAGAACAGCGTCAATCCGGGCATTGGCCCGGTCCTTCACCAGATTCATGGCAAAAGCAAGCAGCTCATGCTGTGTGGAGAAATAATGGCGCAAGGCCCCAAGAGAGACTCCTGCCTCCTGCGCTATTTTTCGTACAGTCGCCCCTTTCATCCCCTGATTCATAATGACGCGCCAGGTTGCTTCTGCAATATGCGATTTTCGCTCCGAATGATCCACAATTTTTGGCATGTTCATATTGTAACATACGCAAAACTTCCTGCGCAATTTTATAATACAATTGTATTATTTAAAATCTGCTGTTATAATTTCAGGTATTAAGCACGCATCATTGGACAGAAGAGGTGGATTATGAATTTCGTTGCCTGGGCGATTGTCGCCTGTGAGGTCTTGTTCTGGGTTGTGATTCTTGCCGGTTTTTCAGCACGTTATCTATTCAAACGCCAGAAGCTGGGACTCTTCTTCCTCGCTCTGACTCCGGTACTGGACCTGATTCTGTTAATTATTGCAGGCATCGATTTGTACAATGGCGCCTCTGCCACCACGGCTCACGCAGTTGCAGCCATTTATATTTCTGTGTCTGTTGTGTTCGGCAAAAGCATGATCAGCTGGGCAGACGAACGCTTTCGCTATTATGTAACCAAGCAGGGACCTGCACCGGTCAAACGTTACGGCATGGACCATGCCAGGCATTATTTCAAAGGCTGGCTGAAGCATGTGCTTGCTTTTCTGCTTGGGGCGGGAATTCTATATGGACTCATCATCTGGATCGACGACCCGGCCCGTACGGAAGCACTCTTAAGCATACTGACAGTATGGACTGTTGTGGTTGGCATAGACCTCCTCATTTCAAGCTCATATTTTATCTGGCCGAGAAAAGCAAAGATCTGAGCCGCCGGAATTGCCCGGCAAGGGCTTTTTAGCAGATCGACAAAAAAACACACCATGCGGTGTGTTTTTTCATAAGACATGATACGCATACATGCATTCACTGAGCGCTAGTTCACCTTAGTCAGCGCCCACTTCTGGGCGTCGGTTCCGTTATCCGTCCATTGCTGGACCACTGCGCCATCCGCAGCAGAAGAGCCTGATACGTCTACGGCCAAACCGCTTACTTTGGAGATCAGCTTGTAGTAGCCGCCTCCAGCATCGACGATGCTCCACCGCTGGGCATTGCTGCCGTTATCATCCCACTGCTGCAGCTGTACTCCGGCCGTTGTTGAAGAACTCGGCACATCCAGCACCTTCCCGCTGTGCACGGCCGTAAGCTTGTAGTAGCCATCACCTGTGCTATCCACTCTGAACTGCTGGTTGGCGGCGGTATAGTTGGTCCACTGCTGGATTTTGGCACCGCTTGCTGTGGACACGTCCACCACATCCATCACCTTGCCGCTGGCCTTGGATGCAAAGGTGTACACTCCGCCGCTTACGATACTCGGCGCAGTGGAGGCCTGATAGACACGCACGTAATCAACCAGCATTTGGGCCGGGAAAGGAGTAGCGGCGTTCGGACTTCCAGGCCAGTTCCCTCCAACGGCAAGATTCAGCAGAAGGAAGGACGGCTTCTGGAATTCCTCCGTATTTCCGGTTCCGTTCTCAATATAAAACTCATTAAACTGGTTGCCGTCCACAAACCACCGGATATATTTGGCGTCCCACTCAATGCTATACACATGATACTGGGAGAAGTCCAGATTTCCGGATATCTGCCCGTAATCGGCCTGGCCGTTCGCATCCCAGTGCACGGTCCCATTGACAAAAGCATTGTTGTTCACACGCTCCATAATATCCGTTTCCCCGCATTTGGGCCAGCCCACGCCCGCCGCATCTATATTCGTTCCAAGCATCCAAAAAGCCGGCCATAATCCCTGACCTGAAGGCAGCTTGATTCTGGCTTCGATTTTTCCGTAAGTAAAGCTCTTTTTGCCTTGTGTTTTGATACGGGCAGAGGTATAGCTGCTGCCGTTATAAGATTCCTTCAATGCCGTAATCACGAGATTGCCGCCTGTGACCTGCAGGTTCTGCGAGCGGTTGGTGTAGTACTGCAGTTCATTATTCCCCCAGCCGCTGCTGCCGGTACCGATTTCCGCAGTCCAGTTGGAAGTGTTCAAGGATGTGCCATCAAATTCATCGCTCCATGCCAAATTCCAATTCGTAGCCGCGTTCGCACTGCCTGCCGGAAGCAACGTAATGAGGAGTGTGAACATCACCAACCAACTAAGCATCTTACCTCTCTTCAGCATCTTATTCCTCCTAAAAGTTAGGTAACTATCTCAATACACGCCGCGCGTACGTGTACTTGAAACCTATCCCGATGCCAACTTATGTATAGCTTCCATATTGTTCAGCCAGCAGGACTAGCATTCCCCGCCGCGTTTGAATTTCCATTTTCCCAACCGGTTTCGTTTTCTCAACAAAATGTCCGTCTCTTCCGCAACCGCTTTCGTTCTGTCTCTCTTTGCATTGTATATATTTTCTGCCCACAATATTCCTGTTATTCCATGACTGCCTGAAAGCGGAACACATTCCGAATGGCACCACCCTACCATTGAGAATATTGGACAGGGTTTCGGCGGTTTCTGCTTCGAAGATTATCAAAAGTGCCGCTGGAGGCCAGTTGGCTTTCGCTTGCCGCAACCTGCTGGAGCAAGCCTCCGTATACCAAAAATGCAAAACAGCGATTCTCCAATAACGGGAGAATCGCTGCTCTGCTGACTTTAACGGCCAAGAGACTGCTTAGAAGGGGCCGCGTCCTTTGACATTCCGGCGGCTGTAACCGTTGCGCCGGTGATCATGACCGCCGCCGGACTGGCCGGGACGGCCGCCGAATTCCCCGCGTCCTCCCCATTCCGGGCGCTCCTGCCCATGTCTATGGGCATCGCGCGAATCTTCGCGGCCTTCAAATCCATGGCCGCGACGATCACCGGGACGGCCGCCGAATTCCCCGCGTCCTCCCAAACGTTCATCAACCCCATCAAACCGCTCAGCCTGATTGGCTTCAGCCGATTCGATTAATTTTCCCATCAGCGCAGACAACTGAGTCAGCTCTTCTTCAGATAATCCGGAAAATAAAGGATGAATGAATGAGCTTCTGCTTTTCGTAATTTCTTGCACAATCCCACGACCTTTCTTAGTCAAATAAACATTGGTAATCCGTTTGTCCTTTTCGTTTGCCCGCCGTTCAACATATCCGTTTTGCTCCAGTTTAAAAACAAGCTCTCCCAAAGATGAGGGACGGATGTGCAGAATTGCACTTAACTCCTTCTGCGGCAATCCATCACTCTCCAGCAATATGCCCATTAACTGTCCCTGACCACGGTTGACGTGCAGTCCGCTGTTCATATTGAACCGTTGCTGATGGCGCTCCCTGTGCATCAAGTTGCTGAAATGGTGAATTTGCTGCAGTATGGTTTCTGATAATTCAGCCATAATTGATTTCTCCTTTTTATTAAGGTACCTTAATAATTTAAAGATACACCCGCTTCTTTTTGATGTCAAGAATAATATTAAGGTACCTTATCAACTTGGTCGTTGACTTGGAGTCAACTCCAAGTATTATAATGAGCCCATTGATTAGAATCTGAATAGAGGTGAGATTTATGCCCGGATTTTTTACGATGAAGGAGATTTTGGAGCAATGCCAGATCAGCGAGGATGCCTTGCGGTATTATGAAAAAATCGGCCTGCTGCCTGAAGTACAGCGGAAAAGGAATGGCCACAGGATTTACAGTTCCTCGGATAAAGAGTCCATTATCATGATCAAATGTCTAAAGAAGACTGGTATGACGCTGCAGGAATTACAGCCCATCCTTCTGCTTCAAAAAGACGAGCAGGCCGAAATAGCTGCCGAGTGGGTTGAACGGCTGCGGAGTTATCAGAAGAAAATAGTGCAGCAGCAGCAAAATCTGCAGCAAATGTGGGAAATGATTGAGATGAAGCTCCAGAAAGGTGAAAAGTTCGGTCGGCCCGGCAATATAGAATATTTATCTTCCAGTGCTTCGGGAAAATAATTCAGCGCCTTCGCTTGACCTGGTGTGAACACCAGGTTGTAGGATGTGAAACAGGGCCGCAATCCACGGCCTCCACATCCTGCACAAAAGGAGCAAAAAGCATATGAACCATAGAAGCACGATTGGCCGCACCGGACTGGAAGCCTTTAAAATAGGCTTTGGCGCCGGCGTTGTCGGAAACTCCATGATGTATCCCAGGATTGATGATTCCATGAGCCGGGAATTGATTCGGGCCGCCCTGAACAATGGCATTGATTTCATCGATACTGCTTTTCTGTACGGGCTCGGCCATTCCGAAGAACTAATCGGCGAAGCGATCCGGGAGCATGGAGCGCGGGACCGGCTAATCCTCTCCACCAAAACTTCAGCAAATCCACAGTTCACCGAAGGTGGTCTCCAGGTCGACAACAGTCCGGCCGCGCTGCGGCAGGCAGTAGATGACAGCTTGAGAAGACTGCAGACGGATTACATCGATATCTTTTTTATGCACTTTCCATACAGCCCTACCCCGCTCGCGGAATCAGCCCAGACGCTGGCCGAGCTCAAGAAATCGGGTAAAATCAAAGCGGTCGGCGCTTCGAACCTGACGTTCCAGCAGCTCCGGGAATTTAATGCAGATGGCCATCTGGATGTGCTTCAAGCCGAATATTCTTTGCTGGTCCGCCATCCGGAAGCAGATGTCATTCCTTATTGCCTGGAGCATGGCATCTCACTAATGCCTTTCTTCCCGCTTGCTTCGGGACTGCTGGCCGGCGGCTACAAGAAAGGAGAGGTGTTCACTGACACCCCGCGGCTCAATAATCCGTTGTTCCAAAAAGATGCCTATAACGCCAGCCTGGACCGTGTCGAACAGTTAAAGGCCTTCGCCCGCAATAAAGGTGTATCTCCGGCCCAGATTTCACTCGCCTGGTTATTGACCCGTCCTGCTGTGGATCTCATTATGCCGGGTGCGACAAAACCTGAACAAATTGAATCCAATCTCCAGGCACTGGCTGTTCAGCTGACTGCAGAGGAGCTTGCCCATCTGGATGTCATTTTCGATCAGGACAATTCGTAAAAGAAGAACAGACCGCGCTCATGCCTGAGACTGCGGTCTGTTCTTCTTTATGGTGTATTTTTTACTCAGCAAAGCTGCCATCAATCATCCGTTTCAGTACGGCGGCTGCTTCAGCTCTGGTTGTGGTTCCTTGAGGATCAAAGCGATTGCCTCCTTTACCGCTGATCATTCCATAGCCTTGGATCGTGGTCACTGCTTCACTGGCCCAGGCTGAAATCTGTCCCTGATCCGCAAAGGCAGCGGAGGTGCTCAAATTCCCCAACGGCAGCTTCGAAAGCTTCACATAATTATACAGGATAACCGCCAGCTCTTCCCTGGTAACCGCCCGGTCCGGGGCAAAGGTATTGCTGCCAGTCCCCTGGACTATGCCGTTCGAAGCAGCCCAGGCAACATAAGGTGAATAATATTTAGCTGACGCAACATCGGTAAAGACCGCTGCTGCGGACAGCTCCGCACCCGACATCTTGCCAAGGATCACAGCCAGCATGCCCCGGGTTACAGTCTGATTTGGTGCAAAGGTGCTGCTGTCCACTCCCGTGAACCATCCTCTCGCCGCTGCAAAATCAATACTGTCCTTTGCCCAATGCTTCGCGATATCGCTGAATCCCGCAGCATGGTAGCCGATGGCAAAAGCCGAGAAATGACTGGTTCTGAAATCAGCAGTTTGAGCGGTCTCATTGTATTTGCTGATTACAGGTACAGCGTTGCCGATGCTGTCCACATCATACACCACGATTGCATTAACGTTCTCTGCTGCACCGCGCGTATAAGGGATTTGAACCTTAACCGCTTCTCCTGCAAAGCTTGTGATACTGGTTGCCCCATTCATTATAGTAAATTCATATACCGGTCTGCTGCCAATCAGGTCTCTGGTACTGGTACTCCAATCTGTCCCTGAGGCCCGCGCCACACTGATCTTGACCGTTTGGCCGGCGGCTGCCTTACGGACAGCTTCGATAGCCTGGCTTCCAAAGGTAATGGATGCAAATCTGTTGCTGATTTTCAGATCAGCCTGTGTGCCAGCAGACAATTGAGCCAGGAAGGTGCTGCTCAGCTCTACCGTTACTTTTGCCGCACCCTCCACAGCTTCCCCGCGAATCTCTACCACGGCCCGGTTGCCCGCTGTCCCGCTTGCCTTGGCGTTAGCCAGCAGCTTCTGGGCAGCCTCATCGGTTAACCTGGCTGTCGCTTCGCCCGTCTCTGCATTCAGAGTTGCTGCTGCTGCAGCTACAGTACCCGTAACCGTAACGGTTGCCGTCGTTTGCGGTGATGCCGTCGGGCGGACGGTAGCCGCCGCAGATGTTGGTACTGTGGTTGGCACTGAAGTAGGCGCTGCCGTTGGTGTTGGTGCCGGTGTTTCTGACGCCGTTGGTGAGGCCGTTGCTGAAGGTGTTGGAGATGCCGTTGCTCCGGGTGTTGGTGTAGCCGGTGTCTCCGGTTCTTCCGGTGTGTACTTGCCCTGCGGAATCTCTATGACAGAGACCGTTCCCGACACCTCATTGGCAACCAGCAGCAGCGGATAACCTGTCGGGCTGTATTCGGCTGCTATGAAATTCTGGCCTTCGGGCGATACATCTCCGGCAACCTGGTAGGTTGGCTTTTCCCCTGACTCGTCCACTGAATGCACAAAATCCCTTGTATTCAGATAGTCATAGAAAACAGGCGCGTTGATATTGGACAGGTCATACATCATATTGCCGCTGACCCGCTCCAGTCCGATAAATGCATAAGGCTTGCCGTCTGCTATACCAACCTTGACATCCTCCGGCTCAGGACCTTTTTTGGCGCTCCTTTTCTCAAAAACAAAGTCGTCATTGGACCAGTTGAAGCCCTGTGGAACCAGTCTTGCCGTAATTTGCTCAAAGTCCGCTCCGCTGTCGTAGACGAGAGACATATCCTCCGCATTCCAGACCGAGAAAGAACGTGCGCCGAACAGATAGGTTTTCCCGCTCTTGAATCCGGCTCCATCCGCGCCCACCTCATAATCCGAAGTGTCAAAGGTGGTCACCTTCATATTTTTCGCGGCATCGCCATCCTGGCCTTTGCCCAGCGTCACATCCTTCTCGTTGATATAGCCGTCCCAGTCCCGGGAATCCCCTTCATTCGCCGTGATCACATAGGTTTTACCTCCTGAAGTATAGGTGGCAATTCCATCGGGATTGTACATGCCCAGAACGTTTGGTTCGGTTTTGATTTCGATTTTGCCGTCTCTGCGCATATCCAGCTCGTTGCCGGGAACGCTGTGATCCTTAAACCCCAGACCTTTGATGCTGGTAAAAGCTCCCGTCTCCACATCCAGCGTCGCTATAGCATTTGCCTCCTGCAGGGAAACGAACGCTTGCTTGCTGTCCGCAGATACAGCTATATATTCCGGCTCCAGGTCCACGGAAGGTGCGGTTTGTTTTTTGAGAATCACATTATCGGCCAAAAGCGCTCCCCGCGCTTCGTTGCTGTCGAATGCTGTAAAGTCGATTACCTTGGCGGTTTTTGTCTGCAGATGGATCAGAGTAACTGAGCCTTTAGGGTCTGCCGCCGGAGCTGTATACCCTGCTCTTGGCTCTCCTTCGTCCGCTGCCAGCAGATATTGGTTGTCAGGTGTGAAGGTCACCATATCCGGCTGAACGCCTGCCATATAGTGGGTTTGGTAATTCCCGTCATAGTCCAGCAGCAGGACTGCACCGGATTTCTGATAGTCCGCCTCCTGCACGGCAATCGCAACTGTATCCAGCTCTGTATTAACATCGATACTGGTAATGTCGCCAAAGGTGAAGCCGTCAATCATCTTACTGACGTCGATCCGTTTATCCAGCGATAGCTGGGTTTCCTGTCCCGAAATCAGCGTGCTCAGGCTGACAATATCAATCTGCTTCTCTTTGCCGTTTACCAGATAAAACTTTTGATTGTCGCTATTGTATTTTATAATCTCCGCTACCCCGCCTTCCAAATCGGAAAAACCTGTGGAGTAGCTGCCGATTTTCTTCATAATCGTATCATTGTCCCCCGTGTAAGCGGACAGCGTTACTGTGCTTGGGTCATCGGCTGCACCAGAATCATTCAACAAGTCCAATTCAGATTCAGCAACGGTCTCAGCTTCTGCTGCATGAACAAAATTGGATACCGGCAACGTCATCAGCAGCATAACCGCAGCCATGAATGCGCTTAATATCCGTTTTGGATGTTTGATTATCATATAATCCTCCCTAGTCTTTTATCTCTTTTAACTTTAAGAGGCATATGTAAAATCACGGGCAATACTTTGTTAAATTTTTATGTGTTTGCGGTTAACAAATCCTCCGGCTTCCCCGCAAGAGCTGTCTTGAATTGAACCGCCTTTAGCGGTTGAAATCCGGTGACTGTTTATGCTTCCGATGCGATTTCAAAAAATAGACCGCCTCCTTATGCAGGACGCGGTCTGTTTCAGCAATATTCACGGTAAAAAGAAAGGGTTCCCTTAATCCATGCCGTGTTCTTTCCGGATGTTGTACAAGCCTTGAAGCAGCAGCTCCGAAGGATCGCGGTTCAGCTGCAGATGGATTAACAGCATATGCAGCGGAATGGCGCATACGTTATTGCCTTCGGTTACCGCCGGGAATCCCGTTTCAAACACCGGGCCATGAGTTTCATTCCAGGCCAGCCCCGCATGAACCTGCTCAGATGCAAATTCTTCGCGTACGGCAGCAATACAATGCGGCACGAGCACGTTATCGATCATCGCCTTAGCTTCTTCTTCACTGGTTGGCGGCGGCGTCAGAGGTTTGCCCCCTTTGACCTTCATCAGATCGATGAAAAACGAGGCCATCCAGATATTCGGACTGTTGTTGGTCTGGAATCTGGTAATCAGCTCATGCAGGAAAAACCCGCAGGAATAGACATCCTTCGCTTCATCCATAACATGAAATACAAATACCGGGCCATACGCCTCCATGTTCAACACTTGACCCTGAACTTCATTGAAATGCATCTTAAGGGCCACGATACCATTATGGTGAACCGCCTTTACAAGCTCAGCCATCTGCTCTTCAGTCATGGTTTGCTGTGTGCTGGTTTCTTCCTCGCCAGCCTGTACCTCATTCGTCGCTTCGTCAGTCGTTGACTTATTGTTCATTATCATATTCACCCCGCTTCCTATCATACCATCCTAAGGCTGTAAGCGACATCTTGTTCTGGACAATACATGCAATAGACAATTTTGCAAGTAGAAACGGCTACGCCGTCCTTATCAGGACGGTACCCGTTTCAGCGAGAAATAGAAGGATAATTTATAGCGCGAAGCATATAAAGGCTTAAGCCAGCCGCCCCAGTGCATCGCGGACAGCCTGCTTTTCCTTTTTCAGCACAGCTTCTTCCAGTGCCTGTTCCAGCAGGCTGCGGATCTGCCGCAATTCTGCAGGGCTGAAGATCCCAGCCCCCTTGTCATACAGGGCAGGGAACGCAGCAATGACGATCTGGCGCTGAACATCACTGCCGCCCAGCCACTGCACAATATCGGACGGTGTGGGCTGTGAGTGAACATACAAGGTATCCCACCCGCCATAAGGAAAAGCGATCTTGTCCTCCATCCACCCCAGCACCCTGCGGTTGTGAAAATTCTGCAGCAGCGAGTTCGCAGCATACCCGCTCAGCTTCTCCACTTTTGCAGACTCATCCAGCATGCGGAAGACACGCTCCAGCCCTTCATCCTCGGGCAGACAATGAGCAGACAGATAAGCAAGTGTACTCCGGCTTACCTCAAGGGATGGAGTCTCTGACCACAGGGAACGTACAAAGTCTGCTGCCTGTTCCTTAAGCACATCGCCGGCAAGGCAAAGGATCGCCTCTTTATTATGGCTGTTACGCTCCTCTTCTGCCCGTTTCAAAAAAGCCTGCAGCACCTCATCGGCGTTATATTGACCAAAGGATTCAGCAGTCTCCTGATCCGTCCCGAACATTTCAGCATAGCGAAGAAGTAAGGGCAGCTCATTCCGTGCCTGCCCCAGAGTCAGTGTCAAATATTCATGCAACCAGGCTCTCCATTGTCTGCTGCCGGGCTTCTCGGGGTCCAACCCTGCCTCACTGCAAAATTCCGGGTACTGCCATTCCTCCGCGCCTACACAACCCAGCACCGTAATCTTGTCGATAAACTCCGTGACCGACGGTGCCAGCAGCAGATATTCTGCCGTCTCATGTGCCCAATGGACGACTGCGGTTCCAGAAGCGCTATGCAAATCCAGCAGCAGCTCATCCCCGTTGCCTGCCGGATGAAAGCTGAGATAACGCTGCTGCTCCCCGGCATCTTCTTCGCCGGTGGAAGCAAAAAAATCCAGCTGGTCCACATCCCAGCCCAGCTCTCCGCTCACCTCAAAGGGCAGGACCGCTGTGTCCGGCAGACTCCAGTAGACATAAACATTGCCCGCCCCCTCCTTCAGCAGGGAGCGCAGCTCCTGCGGGAGCCGGATTCCAAGCCTCGACTCCATTTCGTGAAGCCCGCTTTCCGCCGCAGGAGGACCAGCGCTGAATTGGGTGTCCGCACCCTTTTGCTCAAGCGCCTGAATAAGCTCCTGCCATTGCCGTTTCCAGGCATTCATTTGCTCTTTCATCAGAGCTGCCACCTCCCAGGTTGCCATCCGTCTTTTCATTTGCCGTATCTTACAGGTTGTTCTTCTCCCAAAGCGCTACTTCCTCACGGACGCGGGGAGCTACTTTGGTACCGAGCAGCCTGATCGCTTCCATCACCTCGGCATGGGGCATCGTGCCGTGCGGAACATGCAGCAGAAATCTCGTGATGCCCACATGCTTGCGCAGATGAATGATCTTGTCCGCCACAGTTTCCGGGTCCCCCACATATAAAGCCCCGTCGAAGCTGCATGCCGCATCATAGTCCGAACGGTGATACGGCGGAAGACCTTTCTCCACAGCTCTGACATTGGTCCGCGCATAGGTGGACGGGAAAAACTGCTCGATTGCCTTCCGGGTATCCGCAGCGATAAAACCATGCGCATGCGCCGCAATCGGCAGCCGTGAGCTGTCATGGCCTGCACTTGCAGCTGCTTCTTGATAGAGCTTGACCTGTGATGCAAACTCCAGGGGCTGCACCGGTCCAATCATGGCCAGCGCAAAAGGCAGCCCTAGTGTTCCTGCACGTACTGCTGACCCGGGACTTCCCGCGCTGGCAATCCACACAGGCAAAGGCTGCTGCACCGGACGCGGATAAATTCCCAGGTTATGTATGGCTGCTCTATGCTGGCCTTCCCAGCTTACCTTCTCGGACTGCTGAAGCTTCATCAGCAAATCCAGCTTCTCTTCGAATAAGGTTTCATAGTCTTTCAGATCGCAGCCGAATAAAGGAAAGGACTCCGTAAACGAACCGCGGCCCACCATAATCTCCGCCCGCCCGTTCGACAGACCATCCAGTGTGGCAAAATCCTGAAAGACACGCACCGGATCGGCTGATGACAGGATCATTACTGCACTGGTCAACCGGATTCTGGACGTCAGGGACGCCGCAGCAGCCATCACTACCGCAGGCGAAGATGCGGCAAAATCCGGACGGTGATGCTCCCCCACACCATATACATCCAGCCCCACCTGATCTGCAAGCACAATTTCTTCTACTACTTCACGCAGCCGCTCCGCATGGCTCATCGTTTTACCTGTGATTACATCTGGTGTTGTTTCGACAAAAGTACTGATTCCAAGTTCCACTATTTTGCTCCCCCAAGCTGTTGTCAATTCAATTACTATATTCTATATCTTTATAGTTGAATATTCAAAATTAAAAAATAATACAAAAAGCAGATCGAACCGTCACATGGATGACAGCCCAATCTGCTTTTAGTAAGCGGATTTCTCTACTACTCTTATTTATTAGCGGCTATTTCAGATGCCAGCTTCTCAGCCCCGTCAAAAATAGAATAGCTGTACCCCCAGAACTGATTGAAGTCGATCGTATAAATGGTCTTGTTCTTGACGGCATTCAGACTTTGCAGCGACGGGTCGGCGTAGAAGGCTTTCAGCGTCTGCTCTGGATCTACGCCTCCGGTATACACCGAGAGCAGCAGGACATCCGGGTTGGTCGCGATCAGCTGTTCTTTGCTGATTTCCCCGGTAACCGTACCGAAGCTGTTTTTAAGTCCCAGCAAACCAAGCACATCTCCTGCAAAGGTATCAACGTTCCCGCTGTAAACGGCGATTGCCCCGTTGCCGCCATCGGACACATAAGCAAAGGTCTTTTCTCCGCTGGCTGCGGCCTTATCCTTAAGCGATTGTGCACGCTCTTTCAATTCAGCGGTATAGGCGGCTGCGTTTTCCTGCACATCAAAGATTTGACCCAGTTGTTCAATGTCCTTGTACAGGCTGTCGAGTGTGGCTCCCTTTACGCTGGTATTTTGCACGAACGTCTTGATCCCCAGTTCGTTCAACCCTTCTACAGTCCCAACGCCCCAATCTGCATCGGCATACAGGTCGCTGCGTCCCAGAACAAGATCAGGGCTTGCGCCCACAACCAGCTCTTTACTTGCATATTCCTTGGAGATGACAGGAATCTTCTTGAATTCCTCCTGCACCGCCGGATCGCCCGCACCGTAAAGGGCGGCAACGCCGACCATTTTGTCAGTCAAGCCCAGCTTGATCAGCAGTTCAGCAGCTCCTTGGGTATTGGCTACCACTTTCGCGGGCGCCTTGTCGAAGATTTGTGATTTGGCCTTCCATTCCGTTCCTTCACCGTTATTGGTGTAGTTCTCAATGGTGAGCGGATATACCGTCTTGGTGCTTGGTGCAGCTTCCTGTGTGCTGGTTGGACTGCTGCTTGCAGGTGCAGCCGATTCCGCCGCCTTATTCGCATTCTTCGTGTCCGATGAACAAGCTGATATCATAACCGCCATTAACAAAACCGCGAGCAGCGGCACATATCTTTTGAATGATTTCTTCATTGCCCTAGTCCCCTTTTCTGTATGTACATTTGTGTATTCTGCATCATTTGTGACAAGCTGATGTCCAGCAGAGGATACAAACGTAGAATATAGAATGTCAGACTATCTGTCAATGAGAATTATTATCATTGACATTCATTCTCATTGTGAATTATATTTTAAATTAAACATATTGATTAAGGAGCCTTTTGAATGCCATGCAGACTGATCTAGTAGCGCAAGCCGAACCGAAGCAATCTATTATTCATACCCGATACGGCTTCATAACCGTAATTGGCGTCCTGCTGATTCTTACAATACTGTCAGCGGGCGCAGCCGTCTCCTTTGGGCAGGTCGATATTCCCGTTTCGCAATCCTACCGGATTCTGCTCCATCACATCACAGGCATACAAATTGGAGATATTCAGGAGCTAACCTCCGGTTCATACGTCGATATCATTTGGAAAATCCGCTTCCCCCGTGTCCTGATGGCCTTGTTCATCGGTGCCGGACTGACGCTGTGCGGAACCATCATGCAGGCGGCCGTTCAGAACCCTCTCGCTGATCCATACATACTCGGTATTTCCTCCGGTGCTTCGCTTGGCGCAACCTTCGCCATCCTGATCGGCTTCGGCTCCATGGGACTGCTGGGCCAGACGGGTGTCGCATTCTGGGCATTTGCCGGTGCGGTCGGCGCTTCGCTTCTTGTCTTGATTCTGGCCAGCGCAGGCGGCAAAATGACCTCCGTGAAACTCGTTCTGGCCGGTATGGTTATTAACGCCTTATGTACGGCTTTTGCCAACTTTATTGTATACTTTGCCAACAATGCTGAAGGCATCAAGACCGTTACCTTCTGGACGATGGGCAGCCTCGCCGCTGCGAGCTGGGATAAGCTGCCGCTGATCTCGACAGCCGTCGTGCTCGCCATTTTCTTTTTCCTGATGCAGTTCCGGGTGCTGAACGCCATGCTGCTTGGGGATGAGGCTGCGGTCACTCTGGGGATTCATCTGGGGGCATTCCGCAAAGCCTACATGATTATCACTGCGCTGATTACTGGGGTGATGGTGGCAAGCTGCGGCATGATCGGATTTGTGGGTCTCATTATTCCCCATCTGGTCAGAGGACTGGTAGGCTCAGATCACCGGAGGCTGCTGCCTGCGTCCATTCTGTTCGGTGCTATTTTCCTGATCTGGACGGATGTGATCGCCCGGACGGTTGTGCCGAATGTGGAGCTCCCGATTGGGATCATTACCGCGTTAATCGGTGCACCGATGTTCATGTACATGCTGATCAAAAAAGGCTACGCGTTTGGAGGGAAAAGCTAATGAATTTGAGCGTCGATCACTTAAGCGTATCTTTCGCCGATGCGAATATTGTCAAAGATGTATCCCTGAAGGTCCGGAACAAGCAATTTGTCGGCCTCATTGGTCCGAACGGCTGCGGTAAATCCACACTCCTCAAGAGCATTTATAAAGTCATCAAGCCACAACAGGGCGACGTGTTCCTGTCTGAAATGAATCTGATGAAATCAAGCCCCCGGATCGTGGCGCAAAAGCTGGGTGTAGTCGGCCAGTTCAACGAGCTGAGCTTTGACTTCACCGTGCGTGAAATGGTCGCGATGGGCAGAACCCCGCACAAAGGAATGCTGGAGACAGACAATCAAGAGGATGCCAGCATCGTCTCCGGCGCTCTGCGCAAGGTCAACCTGGAGGGTCATGCAGCCCGCAGCTATAATTCTTTGTCAGGCGGTGAGAAGCAGCGCGTGATCCTCGCCCGTGTTCTGGCCCAACAGCCGGAATTCATGATTCTGGATGAACCCACCAACCATCTGGATATCAAATATCAGCTGCAAATTCTAAATATCGTCAAAAAACTCGACATCGGCATTCTCGCTGCGCTACATGACCTCACCCTTGCTGCGGAATACTGCGATTACCTGTATGTTATGAAAAAAGGCCAAGTAGCCGCCAGCGGGAAGCCTGAGGATATATTGACGAAGGAATTAATCGGTCAGGTTTTCGATGTAGCCTGCGAGACTTACCGCAATCCTGTGACCGGGGCACTTGGCATTGCTTATCTGGAGACCACATAGTTGTTCTATTAGATTGGCGAGAACGAAAACTTTACAGCCCTTTCGCTTCCCAATAAGAAGCCGAAAGGGCTGTAGTTGTGTTTCGGGACATTTCCCATGTCACCTGATTCAAAGCTGAATCTCGGTTTTAAATGCGATATGCGCTCTACCGCCAATCTTCACCAGAGAGGGTTCTCCCTGTTCAATGTCTACAGTTACACTAACAATGCCGCTGCGTCCAATAGCAGATCCCTGTTCTCCCAGGAACGAAAAGGATGAACCCTTATGCTCTGCCAAGCCGTGTCTGACCAAATATGCCCCAAGCGGGCCATGGGCGTTTCCGGTTACCGGGTCCTCGTCAATTCCAATGGCGGGAGCAAACATTCTTCCATGCGTCAGAACACCGTCCATTTCCGAATCGAGAGTAAATACAAAATATCCATTGCAGCCAATCTCTTGGCTTAATTCTGCCAAAACGCGCATATCCGGCTGCAGGTGATCCAGAGTCTGCCTGCTTTTGATTCCGATCATCACTTTGGAATGTCCCGTAGACACGATCTGAACCGGACATCTTGCGTCCATATCCGCTTCCTGCAGACCTAATGCCTGCATTAATTGATCACGGTTACCTTTTGAGAAAGGGCCGGAAAACTCAATGCCGCCTTGCGTCATAACGACAGAATAATCATTGTCCTCTTTGAGGATCTCAACCGGTAAAATTCCGATAGAAATCTTATGCATTATTTTGCCTGACTCCAGCTGTTTCTCAATCGCCCGAACATAATGAGCCGCAACAGTCGCATGCCCGCACACTGGTACCTCAATCCTGGGTGTAAAATATCTGATCCGAACCTCATGATCCGGCCCATCCGGAGCCATTACAAAAGCTGTCTCAGAATTGTTCAGCTCCCGCGCAATGTTCAGCATATCCTGCTCCGACAGTCCATCCGCATCCAAAACCACACCCGCAGGATTGCCTCTGAAAAGTTCAGTGGTAAACGAGTCTACCTGATACAGCTTGTAAGTACCCAATCTTCTCAGCCCCTTTTCTGACATAAACCTTTTATGGATTATAACAAAAAAGAAACGGCATATCTGCCGTTTCTTCAGAATGGACTCTCAGGGACTCGAACCCTGGACCAATTGATTAAGAGTCAACTGCTCTACCAACTGAGCTAAGAGTCCACATATGCAGTACTATTCCATCAAGATAAAAAGTCTGCAATGTGCTTTTGTAAATTTCTCACGTTTAAGAGTGTACCATGTTACGGATCACAATACAAGCTTTTATTTGTACGATGAACTTTGAACATGTCCATTCCATATATGCCTTATTTCTATAGTGCGGCTATACTTCGTCATCATCCTCGAATTCTTCCTCATCTTCGTAGCCGCCGTATTGAGCAGGAGCTTCACCTTTTGACTCAATTAGCAAGGGCAATTCTTGGCCAGGTTTCACTTCAGTACCCCTCAGATACTGAACGATAAAATGCCATTCATCCCCATAATCGAATAATAACAGCAGCTTTTGTTTTGAGGTATGGAATACTTTACTGATTTTGGCCCTTTTCACACCGGGAAACTCCACCTTTTCTCCGATGTCAGCAAACAACTCATATCCTTTTTCAGAGCAGGTCCAGTTTTTGATATTATCATAGAAACCAAAAGCATGATCAACCTCAAATTCAAAAGCTTCAATTGTGATTATTGCAAGATCGTATAAGGAAGCATTCGCAGGGACTGCTACTTTACGGGTAGGTCGTCCGCGAACCGCACCGTTCCAGTCACTTAAGATTACTTTAAATAATTTAGCTTCAGTTCCCATTATCTTGTTTCTCCTCTCGGTTGTATAGTTGGGGGTTTAGCTCACCGTACTGATAGCCATTTGTTCCATCCTTCACTTCAACCTCCTATAGCACCGTGCGGAGGAACCTCCCCGTATGAGAAGCTTCCACCTGAGCTACTTGCTCCGGTGTGCCTTCAGCCACAACATACCCGCCCTGATGGCCGCCTTCCGGGCCCATGTCAATAATATAATCCGCGGACTTCATGACGTCCAGATGATGCTCAACAACGATGACCGTATGCCCCTTGTCCACCAGCTTGCCCAGTGACAGCAGCAGCTTCTGGATATCCGACAAATGCAGCCCTGTGGTCGGCTCGTCAAGGATATACAGATTGCGGGCTCCCCTCTTGATTTTGGACAGCTCATAGGCCAGCTTGACCCGCTGCGCCTCTCCACCGGACAAGGTGGTCGAGCTTTGCCCCAGCCGCATATAGCCAAGCCCCAATTCATCCATAATCTCCAGCTTATGCTTCAGATACTTGTGATCACTGAAAAAGTCACGGGCTTCCTCTACAGTCATCTCCAGCACATCGGCGATGCTTTTGCCACGGACCTTAATTTCAAGCCCCTCTTCGGAGAACCGCTGTCCCTTACACACCGGGCAGATGGTTTCAATATCCGCCATAAACTGCAGATTGGTGACGATTACTCCGTCTCCGGCACATTGCTCACAGCGGGTGCCTCCTGCGTGGGTCAGACTGAAATCAATCGCCTGGTATCCCCGGTCGATAGCCTCCGGCTGCGAGGCGAACAGATCCCGGATTTTATCATAAATACCAATGTAGGTTGCCGGATTGGATTTGCTGTTCCTTCCGATAGGTGTCTGGTCGATGTTGATGACATTGTTCAGCAGGTCCGCGCCAAACAGAAAATCATGCTCCCCCGCAACAATCCGCGCAGCAGTCTTGTCGATCTTCAATTGCTTGAACAGAATCTCGTTGATCAGCGAGCTTTTTCCAGAACCGGAAACTCCGGTAATACAAATGAACACACCCAGTGGAATATCCAGATCCACATTCTTCAGGTTATTCTCCCTAGCGCCCTGAATGCTCAGAAAATCATCTCCAAGACTTCTACGCTTCCCTGGAACAGGGATGTGGGCTTTTCCCGATAAATATTGGCCCGTCACAGACTGGGGTTCATTCATAATATCTTCCATTGTACCGCAGGCAACGACATGGCCGCCATGAATCCCCGGACCCGGGCCGATTTCGATAATATGATCTGCACTCTGAATCGTATCCATATCGTGTTCAACCACAATTACGGTATTGCCGATATCCCGCAGCTTCTTCATCGTATCAATCACGCGGCTCGAATCCCGGGGGTGCAGGCCAATACTCGGTTCATCCATCACGTACAGCATCCCCATCAGCTCACTGCTGATCTGGGTGGACATTTTGATCCGCTGCATCTCGCCGCCTGAAATACTGTCGCTCCTCCGGCTAAGACTGATGTAGTGAAGCCCGATATCAATTAAAAGGGAAACCCTGGTCCGGATCTCTTGAATGATCGAGGAGGCCACATCCTGAATCTCAGCCTCGAACGCCAACGCTTCCAGCGAATGAAGCAGCTCCGGCAGCTGTTTGCGGCTTAGCTGGTCTATATTCTCTTCTCCAAGCGTAACCTGGAGCCGCTGTTTTTTGAGTCTTGCGCCGTGGCACTCAGGACAGATCTTTTCGATCATGCAATCCTTGATGAACGCCGGTTCGAAGGCTTCCGAGGTTGAACTTTTTCGTATGTAATGCTTGTACCAGCTCTCCATCTCATGGACGAACCCCCAGAAAGGCCGGTCCCGTCCGATCATCCAGTTCTTCTTGGTCGAATTGGGGGGCTGGAGCATGGGGAGAACCTCACCTTTGGTCCCATAAAAAAGAATGTCATGAATCTCCTTCGGAAGATCGCAGAAAGGGGTGTCCAGGCTGAAATTATACTTCCGGGACAGGCTGTACATCAGCACAGAACGGTAACTGTCCTTGCCCGCAGGGTTGAAGACTGTATTTTTGAGCGCCCCCTTGCTGATGCTTTTCTCTGGTGCCACTACCAGAAAGCGGGGCTCTACCACATAGGACATTCCTACCCCGAGGCAGGTATGGCAGGCGCTCACAGGCGAGTTGAAGGAGAAATGAAACGGCTGCATGTCACACAGGAAGAAATGATGCTCTGGACAGCCAAACTCCTGATAGAAGGACGGGTTCACGCCTCCCGGAACCTCCACTTTGATCATTATATCCTCTTCCAGTGCCAGCATTGCGGCTTCAATGGATTTGGTCAGTTGAATATATGTATCCTTTTTCAGCTGGAAGCGGTCAATGACCATTTCAATGTGATATTCCCGGGTCTCATCGAGTTCTCTTTTTTCCGCCAGTGAAAAAGGCTCGCCATCCACCAGCAGATTCTTGTATCCCTTATCCCTCAGCTGCTGGAAAGTGAAGCTGTACTCCTCTCCGTATACTTTATAGACGGGAGCCCGAAGCTCTACCACTGTCCCGGAGGGTAATGAGGAAATCCGCTCGGCGATCTGGGCAGCGGACAGCTGTTTCAGGGAATGGCCGCATTCCGGACATCTCCCGGCACCTGCCGTGGAGTACAACAGACGCAGATAATCGTTGATATCTGTGACCGTGCCGACGGTTGAACGCGGATTGTTATTGCTTTTTTTCTGTTCAATCGCGATTACCGGGGATAAGCCGCGCACATAGTCGACCTTTGCTTTTTTGAGCTGGCTGATCCGGCTCTTGGCGAAGGTAGAGATGGAGTCCAGAAACCGTCTTTGCCCCTCCCCGTAAATGACGTCAAAAGCAAGCGAAGATTTCCCCGAGCCGGACACTCCTGTGATCACTGTTAATTGGTCCCGTGGAATTTCAACGGAAATGTTCTTCAGGTTATTCTGCTTGGCCCCGGATATCTCGATGGTCGTTCTTACTGACATGCTGAAGCTCCTTTCTGTACTCGTGTTACGGAATATACAAATAGCCTGCTTCCTCTACGGCCTGCTTGCTTTTGGGCGTAATCCGAATCGTCTGGGTGACCTTTTCTATGATGCCTTGCTGGGCCAGATAGTCCATAATGCCAAGCAACTGGTCACTCTGTACGTGAAAATGCTTATTGATCAGCGTTACGGTTTTGATCTCTTCATCCCGCATGAACTCAATTACCGGCTTTGAAAAGACCGGTAGATGATGCTCCAGCACCTTGTCCAGCCGTTCTAATCCGCGCTCTATTTCCTCTGCGCTCATATGATGGGACATTGCCTCCTGATAAAACGGAACAAGAACCTCCGGGTTCAGAATCTGGGCTCTCTGGATGGCTTCCCTGGAGATGGCTTCACCGTGAATACAGAGCTCCATATGAGCAACTGATTCTGCCGCTTTTAACAAGTAATACTGCGCATAGAGTAGATCCTTTCTTACCGTCAGCCACTTCCGGGCTTTGTCGCACAGATGCACCAGTTCACCGGCAATATGGAGTGCGGAAACAGCAATATCATCACTGCCTACTGTCTTGAGATCTTCGAAGTATTCGATCAGACTGTCATCCGTCGAATAAACCATCTTCCCTTTGGAATAGTAGGATTGGGAAAAGGACCCTCCGAGCGCCCGCTCCATCCCCCGTTTGAAGGTACTGCGGACCACAAGATACACATTAATCAGAATGCCGTCCTCATCGATACAATAATTTGTTGTAGTAAGAGGCTGGTCCCTGACGACCATGGTCATGTCAATATCGCTTTTCTCCCAAATGACATCATAGGCCAGACTTCCGCTGACAACAAGGGCAATCACATTCGGGTCACTGCTGACCTTGGAGATAAAGCTGTCCTGCGCGGCTATGTAGCGTGCTCTCAGCTCTGCCTGCTGTGCATTATCCATGCCTCCTGCACTCCTCCTTCTTCTTTTAAAAATTTCCTTTTCAGATTTTCCGTTTATGGTAGAATCATACTACACTGCAGCTTAAAGAACCGGACAAAAATTGCTGGGTTATCCGGCACAAGATCAGCTTGCAAAGGAGCGAATATGGAACTTCATCTCCTGGAAACGATCAACCAAACTACAGAATTTATCGAAAATCATTTGCTGGAGGAACTAAGTCTGGAC
>RCUU01000475.1_pt1 | contig 22180 bp, 14 predicted proteins | sample 2166211 | NCBI WGS metagenome assembly RCUU01 (sample SAMN09932620, study PRJNA488358) | compost metagenome | feature: garden; material: soil; isolation source: compost soil in phenylacetic acid-enriched culture | place: Germany: Experimental Botanical Garden Goettingen | collected 2016-01-27
TTGCCCGTGTGATCCCCGCCTTTTTTCATCCGGTGTATTGTTCATTGGCATTTACAGTTGCTGCCGCCTCGGTTAGCAAGGAAGAAGCCCCCAAAGCAATTTCGAAAGTTTTTATTGGAGTGTCTGCCGGTATGGTGATCGGTGTACCCGTCGCAAGCTTTATTGCTAGTGCAAGTTCTTTACAAATGGCGATGGTTTTCTTTGCTGTTGTTAATGTGCTGGTGTTCATTACTACATTACTCTTAGTGCCATCTATGCCTGTTGAAGAAAGATTATCTTACGGGGCACAATGGTCCGTACTAAAAAATTCAATGACTTGGCTTTCCATTGCAGCTGTCATTTTATTAAATTCAGCCGTCTTTGGAGTTTATAGCTATCTCGCTGAGTATCTGGGAACCGTTACGAATATGTCTGCGAATACGATTAGTCTAGTGTTATTAATATATGGCGGAGCTAATATTATTGGAAACTTAGTCTCAGAAAAGCTGCTTACTAATAGTGCCATCAAATCTGTCGCAGCTTTTCCTGTTGTATTGGGAGCTGTTTACATCCTGTTATTCTTATTTGGGCAGTTTAGCATACCCATGGCTATCATTACTTTAATCTGGGGTGTACTAGCCGGCATAGGGGCGAATATGAATCAATATTTGATGATGTCTTCGGCTCCGGAAGCACCTGATTTCGCTAATGGATTATTTATATCCTCCTGTAACGTAGGAACAACCTTGGGGGCGGCGGTAGGCGGGTTCTTTATATCTGGTATGGGTACACAATACGTCGTTTTAGCTGGATTACTATCATTATTATTAAGTTTTATAATTATTTTACTAAGAAACTACATGTTCACTCCTACTGGGCAAGTTTCTGGATAGATGAACACCAACTAATATTTCATAGATTGCAGGAGGTTATATTATGATTAATGTTAATGCACGTGCTACTTTCAGTCCAGAAGGTCCGTTCAAACTGACCACGATAGAGCGCAGAGAGCTTGAGCCGCATGATGTTCTCATTGAAATTAAGTTCGCTGGTATTTGCCACTCTGACATCCATACCGCCCGCGGGGAGTGGGGACCGGTAAACTATCCTCTCGTCCCAGGGCATGAGATTGCCGGAATTGTTGCCCGGATTGGCCCGGAAGTCACAAAGTATGCCGTTGGGGACCGGGTAGGGGTAGGCTGCATGGTTGACTCCTGCGGAGAGTGTGATAACTGCCATAAGGGAGAGGAACAGTACTGCCTGAATGGAAATACGGGCACCTATGGATCTATTGACAGGTACGGGCAATATACGCAGGGCGGTTATTCCACCCACATTGTTGTAACGGAGGATTTCGTGGTTAGAATTCCTGACGGTATTCCGCTTGACGCTGCCGCTCCGCTCTTGTGCGCCGGCATTACAACATATTCACCGCTGCGCCATTGGGGAGCTGCGCCTGGCAAGAAGATAGCCGTTGTTGGACTTGGCGGGCTTGGACACATGGCTGTGAAGCTCGCCCATGCCATGGGGGCAGAGGTTACTGTTTTATCACAAACAGTGAAGAAGAAAGAAGACGGCCTGCGGCTTGGCGCGGACGATTATTATGCCACTAGCGATCCAGAGACGTTTAAGAACCTGGCTGGTTCGTTCGACCTTATTGTGAATACAGTGAGCGCGAAGATCGATATGAGCACCTATCTTTCGCTCTTGGCGCTGGACGGTACACTGGTTAATGTCGGCGCACCCGCGGAGCCGCTGTCAGTGAATGTATTCTCACTTATCGGTCATCGCAGGTCGTTTGCCGGATCGATGATCGGTGGAATCCGCGAAACGCAGGAAATGCTTGATTTTTGCGCGGAACATCACATTACTCCTGAGATCGAGATTGTTTCCGCTGGCCAGATTGACCAGGCCTGGGAGCGTGTACTGGCTTCAGATGTACGGTATCGGTTTGTGATCGACATCAGCACGATGGGGAATGAATAACGATTAATCCGATGATTTCAAAAAGGGCAAAAAGGAGAGCCTGCATGTGCAGGCTCTTTTTACTGTCTCCACTTCCGTTGTCTCCCTTATTTCAGTGAAGCGGGCAGTTTGATTCCACGCAGTATGCCGCCGGATTGGATCAACAGCATATCGCCGGTCTTCAGCAGGGGGCCGAATTCGCGTGATCCGGTACGGACGGTGAATACGGGTTTCGAGCTCATGAGGTCATAGGCATGCAGCAGTCCGTCAGACAGTCCAACATATACCCCCTTGCCGAATACAGCGGCTTGCACTGTATTGTTCCCGCCTTGATCGAAGCGTACATATTGTCCGGTAGCCAGCTTCATGGCAATCAGGCCATGGCTGTTCTCATCGGTGAAATAGATCCGGTCCTGATGCACCAGGCCGAGCGGAGTCCGCTTATCATAGCTCTCCTGTGCCCATTTCTTCACCGGCTCAGCACCGGATACATAGTTCCGGAAATCATACAGGGCCAGACGCTGGCCTTGGTGAATGTACAGATCGTTCCCGTTAAGAAATGCAGAGCCATAAGAGCCGCCCCCGTGATACACGCCATCAGTTGCGGCCTTGTCCGTCCAGCTGTAAGTGCGTTCTCCCTTAAGTGCTCCGGTATGGAGATTGAAGGCAGCGATTTGAATTTTGCGGTTCACCGGGTCATCATCCAGCATGAATAATTCACGCTCCGAATAAAGAATGCCATCCTTTATGGCCAGCGGAGCCAGCTGCCTGGAAGCCTCCCACAGCTTGGTGCCGGTCGTTTTATCGTAGACGGCCACCAGGGGCACGGTAATTGCGCCGGATACGGCATAATTTCTAACAACAACACCGTCCGCCTCCAGCGCTTTTGATCCATTATAGTAATTGTTCGGATCTTCGGCAATCCGCCATTTGACCTTGCCGGTTGCGGCATCTACTGCTGCCATTTTTTGCCCTTGGGTTACATAGACCGTTCCTCCGGTTACTGTAATGCTGTCCGCAGTCCCGTAGCCGAGTGCAGCGGACCAAACTTGGCTTCCATTCTCTTCCTTGACCTTGTATAGTGCACCTGCATTGGTCATCCCGTAAATGGAGCCATTGTTGTATACCATTCGCTGAGCCAGCTGGCTGCCGTATTCCCAGAGCTTGGTGCCGCTTGCTGCTTTCAGTGCGGCGAGCTTGCCGCTTGGCTGCATGATAAAAACCTTGCCGTTCTCTGCAATGGCTGTAACCGGATCAAGATTGTCTGCCGCCTTGGGCTTTGCGATCGGCAGGGACCAGGCAGCTTGCACCACCGGTGCCTCTACTTGCTGGTAATAGATGCTGCTTGTACTTACTGCCGCCTCTTCTGCCCGGACTGCTCCTCCACCCTCTCCGATGGGAAGCATCAGTACAGCACAGATGGCACAACTGAATTTTTTGAAATTTTGCCCCATTCCCATTGCGAATCCTCCGTCCTCTATTGAATTGTAACCACGCTGTATATTCTGGAAGTGCTACTATATAGACTCATTGTTTGTAAAAAAGTTACAGTGTGACAGGCAGTGAGATTTTGTACAAGGATGATCAGGGTAAAGAGCTGACGTGGAAAAAGGAAATTACCTTTAAGTAACCGGATATGTTAACAGAAAGCAGCCGCTGGGGCTGCTTTTTTGTGTATAGGAAATTATACAATGTAAAAAAATGCGGATATCTCGGAAGCTTTCAAATGATAGAGGCAGTGTAGGAGTGATGGGGGGCCATCTGCAGAGGGACGGACTGAGAATACCTTATTTTGCGAAAAAGCCTGCTTTTCTGGATGATCCGGACTCAGGAGCCGTTATATCCGTCGTTTGAGCCCGGAATGAGGGGAGATTGGTCAAATAATGGATTTCTGTCCGTTTGCCCCGCAGAATGGCTTGATCCTCCCCAATAACGGATCTCCTGTCCGCATCCTGGCGGAGGGTGCAGGGTATGAATGAAAAAATGGCCTCCTCCTCCACTTTATTGTGGAAGCAGGGGCCATTTTGGGGTTGCCCGGTAGTGTAACAATCATGACATGAGCTAGCCCCTTGCGGACATACCCTCTGCCGCTGAATGCACGAAACGCCGGATCAGCGCCGTACGGCTCTCAAACGGTAGGTGCAGCTGGCGAAATCGCCGTGCAGATCGGAAACGACAAGTCCGATATGCATCAACCGGTCTCCGCCGTGGAGCGAGCCGCCGTACTCTTCTTGAAAAGGAGCAGAGCTATCGGCTCCTACTGACGCAGAAGCTGCCGCGCTGCTGTGATCCGCCGCACCATCGTCAGATGCGGCACCTGTCTCAATCACGTAATCCGATTCGGGATCCAGCCCTTTAAGCGAAAGACGTGATATTGGCGCGTTAGGCTTCGCGAGCACCCGGAAATAAGCTACAAATGCCTCTGTTTTGTCCTCACTCACGAACATCCAGGCCGTTTCGCCGCTCCCTTCAAAAGGACTCAGCAGCCGGTACATATCGCCCTGCTGCACCAATGTGCGTATTTCCTTGTACTGGGCGATCTGCCGGGCTGCCAAGCGCTTTTCTGCCCCGGTGAAGGCGGTAAGGTCCAGCTCGTAGCCAAAATTGCCGCTCATCGCCACATCGCCGCGGATAGCCAGAGAAGTGATTCGTTCCACCTGATGGTTCGGTACAGCAGAAACATGGGCACCCATGCTGCTGGCGGGATATACCATACTGGTACCGTATTGGATTGCCAGCCGCTCGATAGCGTCGGTGTTGTCGCTGGTCCAGGTCTGAGGCATATAGAACAGCATTCCCGGGTCGAAGCGGCCGCCGCCGCCGGAACAGCTCTCGAACAGAATGTCCGGGAAACGCGAGGTCAAGCGCTCCATCAAATCATACAGGCCCAGCATATAGCGGTGGGCGGTTTCTTTTTGGCGCTCCGGGCTGGCTGCGGCGGAGGAAATCTCCGTCATATTCCGGTTCATGTCCCATTTGACATAGGTAATCGGCGCACTGGCAAAAACAGCGCTCAATGTCTCATACAAATAGTCGCATACTTCGGGGCGGGAGAGATCCAGAATGAGCTGGTTGCGCGCTTCCGTACGGCGGCGTCCTTCGGCATGCAGGCACCAGTCAGGATGCTTACGGTACAATTCGCTCTCGGGTGACACCATCTCCGGTTCGACCCACAGTCCGAATTGAAGGCCTTCGGCGTTTACCCGGCCGGCGAGGTCAGCCAGGCCGCCGGGCAGTTTGCGCCGGTCTTCAAACCAGTCGCCAAGCGAGCTATCGTCATTGTCGCGCTTGCCGAACCAGCCGTCGTCGAGCACGAAGAGCTCGATGCCGAGTGGCCCGGCTTCTTTGGCAATAGCTGCGATTTTGTCGGCATCAAAATCGAAATAAGTCGCTTCCCAGTTGTTGACGAGAATCGGACGGGTCTTGTCGCGGTGAACGCCACGGCACAGCCGGGTCCGGTAAAGCCGGTGAAAGGTCCGCGACATGCCGCCGAGTCCTTCGCCTGAGTAGACGAGCACAGCCTCAGGAGTCTGGAAGGATTGGCCCGGCTCCAGCAGCCAGGAGAAATCGAACGGGTTAATGCCAATGGTCACGCGGGTCTGGTTAAACTGCTCGACCTCTGCAACCGCGGCGAAGCTGCCGCTGTAAACAAGGCTGAAGCCATATACATCTCCTTGATCTTCATCTGCCCCGGGGCGAAGAAGTGCGAGAAAGGGATTGACTTGATGGCTGCTTGAGCCCCGGCGGCTCTCCAGCGAAACGGCTGCCCCGGCGGTAAGACGGCGGCGCTGAACATGGCGCTCTCTTGCCCAGGCGCCGCTCAGGTAGAGCGTATCGTAGGCCGAATCAGCAAAATCAACCGAGGCGCTTAGTGCCTGCTCAAGCCGGAGCGGCGCCCCGCCGTTATGCTCAAACCGGACAGAGCGGGCGATGGCGCTGTGGTCAGCGAAAACCGTATACAGCAGCTTAACCGTCAGGCCGGAGTGGTCGTCATTAAGGGTAAGCTCCAGCGTCTTGGCTTCGTGATCCTCTTCCGTATAGAGTGCAGGCAGCCCTTCGAGTGCAGGCTTCCCGGGAGTAATCGTGTAGCCCGCGTATTTAAGTTCGGTGGTCCGGGTGCCGTCAGCAAGGAGAGCCTGATAGGCGGGCCGTCTGAAATCGCCCGTCCCGTACTGAGGGTATTCCTGAGGCAGAGCATCCAGAGAGAGGGAAGGGTTCGACAGCAGCGGGGTTGGAGAGAAGGAGGACCGTCCGCGAAGTTCCAGCACGCCAGCCAGGCCGCTGTCGTGCCGAAGGCGTGTGCCCCAGTATACATGAGAAGGGTACCCTTCAACCAGTTGTATGATATAGCTGGTATCTTTGGACTGAAGGTGAAACAAGCCTAGCGTTTCATCTGCGTAAATATTCATGCTTATTACTCTCCTTGTGAATATGATCCGGCCCGTTATTTTGGACCGTCCTTGCTTTGGCGATGCGGGCGGTTGTGCGTCGCAGCGGCCGTTTAATCAGTCGTTCCGCCGCAAGATTCCCTGACGATCAGCTTCGTTCCGGTGATCGTGTGCGAGGGCGCTTCACGTCCTTCGAACCGCTCGGCGAGGAGCTGGACGGCAGCCTTCCCCATCTGCTCGGGATAGGCGCGTACGGTTGTCAGCGGGGGTTGGACGTAGGCGGCCATCTCGATATCGTCGAAGCCGACGATGGCCATCTCCTCCGGCACCCGTACGCCTTGGTCGTGCAGGGCCCGAAGGGCGCCGACCGCCAGCGGGTCGCTGGCCGCGAAGCAGGCCGTCGGCCGTTTGGCACCGGCCAGCAGCTCATTCATCATCCGGTAGCCGTCGGCGCTGCTCCAGCCTCCCGTTCGGACCAGCCGGGTATCGTACCAGCCCCGGTCCAGCATGACCCGCTCAAAATGATGCGCCCGCCGCTCTCCATCCCCTCCGCCGCCGATAAATGCAATATCGCGGTGGCCAAGAGCAATCAGGTGGCCAAGCGCCTGATCGACCGCCTGGCGGAAATGCGTGCGCACAGAGTCATAGTCAGTCTGCTCCCCATACTGGTCGACAAGCACGATCGTGCCCGGGTCAGAATGCAGACTTTCCAGGTCTTTGGGGTCGAAACCGCCTACGACAATAAGGCCATCGCAGGCCCGAAGGGCAGGAAGCGGTGAACGGCCGCGCAGGGTTTGGCCTAGCGTAATACCCAGCTCCTCGCAGCGCAGCTCAACCCCCCGGCGGATGGAGCCGTAATACGGGTCATCCCGCTCCTCCTCGGCCGAACACCAGAGCAGGAGCGAGACAATTCTGCTACTCAGCTCGGTATCCCGTTTTCGTTGCTTTAACCGGGCGGGCTTGTAGCCCAGCTGTTCGGCGACGGCGAACACACGGGTCCGCGTAACCTCGCTGACGGCGAGGGACAAATCATTATTTAGGACTCTCGATACAGTCGCGGCCGATACGCCGGCCTCACGGGCGATGTCTTTAATCGTTGGCAAGCAGCTCACGCCTTTTTAGTTAATAAATTTACTAAATGTCGCTTCTATCCTACCATCCATATTCCGTACTTTCAAGTGGTCATATTCTTGGGACATGAACCCAAATATCTCCTGATCCGGTGGCTTCTAAACCTGAAGCGGTTGTGATACCATGATGAATATTCATTGGAGGGCGGAGGGAACAAGCTTGAAAATTACAGCACTTATCCGGAAATGGTTCGGCCGGCTCCGGTTTAAAAGCAAGGTTATTGCGATATTTCTTCCCCTGCTTATTTGTTCGCTGCTTATTCTGGGCGCCCTGTCCAGCCACTTGTTCAGCCGCTCCCTGATTGACCGGACTACACGCAATGTTGCCGACGAATCGCAGCTGATCCTCTCCCGTACCGATTATATCCTCCGCAGCGCGGAGACTGCGGCTAACATTATGGTCACCAACATCAACCGTCTTTACGAATCTTATCCGGCCGTTCAGGCGGTTCCGCTGGAGCAGTTCCGTTTTGCCAACTTGATGCAGAGCCGCTTGTCCATCGACCTGTCGATCTTCAGGGAGGTGAATGCAGCTGTGTTCGTCGGCAAAGACGGAACCGTCTATTCTTCCTATACATCCGGCGGGGAGGAAGAGGAGAAGGGCATTGCTGCAAGCGGCATGCTGGATACGGTGAGGGAAGCCGGAAGCTACGGAAACTCGCATTGGTTCAGCATGGAGAAACGGAATTATCTGACCTCCGATCCGGACTCTCCTGTGCTGACACTGGGAAAAATGGTCATCAATATCGATACCGGCGAGCCGCTCGGCACCCTGTTTCTAATGGTCAAAGAAGAACAGCTGTCGGCGTTTCTGCAGTCCAGCGATCCGGCAGCCTCCAAGGCCTATTATTTCGTGGATGAACATAGGCGCGTTGTGGCGGCGGCGGATAAGAGCAGCTTGCTTAAGCCGATAGAACCACCGATGGCGGCAGAAATCGGGGATAGTGACAGATCGGACGGAGCCGCCAGCTTCTCCTACAAGGACGACGGCAATTTGGTCACGGTCAGCCATTTCGGACGGATGGACTGGGAGCTGATCAATGTGGTTTCACTTAAGCTGCTCACAGCTGACGTGCAGCAGAATGTGAGGCTGACGGCGCTGGTAGGCGCTTTATGCCTGATCTTTTCCCTGTTCGGCGCAAGTTTTCTGTCACGGATGGTTGCAAGTCCCTTGGAGAGGCTGACAAGAGCGATGCGGCAGGTGGTCAGCGGTGATCTCCGCCCGGTTGTGGCAGCGAGAACGGAAGACGAGATCGGAACGATTGCGGAGGCCTTCAATTTCATGGTCGGCCGCGTACGGGAACTGCTGAATGAGGTGACTGAGGAGCAGAAACGCAAGCGGGAGTATGAGCTCGCCCTGATCAGCGCGCAGATCAAGCCGCATTTTTTGTATAACACGCTTGACACCATATATGTCCTGAACGAGCTTGACCGCAATGAAGAGGCGCGGGATACAACCAAAGCGCTGGCGGATTTTTACCGGATGGTGCTCAACAAGGGAAGGGAACTCATCATCCTGGAGAAGGAAGCGCGGATTACGGACGATTACCTGGCCATTATGCAGATCCGGTACCCTGATGTGTTCCGTTATGAGATTGATATTCCTGCTGAGCTGTCGGGTACGCCGATTCCGAAGCTGTCGCTGCAGCCGCTCGTTGAGAATGCCATTTATCACGGGTTGAAGAAAAAAGGGAGCAAGGGCTTCATCCGCATCCAAGCCAGCATTACCGGCGGCAGGGTGCTCGTTCAAGTGACGGACAACGGCATCGGCATGGATGAGGAGCGGATAGAGGCCATCATGTCCGGATATTCACCGGAGGAGGAGACCCGTTCCATCGGCACCTACAGTGTCCAGCAGCGGCTGAAACTGTACTTCGGGGAGGAGTATGGTTTGGCTGTCCGCAGCGTTGTTGATGAAGGGACCGTAGTGGAGCTGTCATTGCCTATGCTTGGAAATGAAAAGAGGGATAAACAGGATGTACAAGGTGATGATTGTTGATGATGAGCCGCTGTTCCGCGACTACCTGCGTCTTAAGATGAACTGGCAGCTGCACGGCTTCCAGGTATGCTGTGAAGCAAGGAACGGCCAGGAAGCACTGCTGGAGGCGGAGAAGCATCAGCCTCATCTGGCACTGGTCGATATCAACATGCCGTTTATGGACGGCATTGAGCTGGCGGTCAAGCTGAAGGACCGCTTTGAACGAATCGTAATTGTGTTCATATCGGGACACAACGAATTTGAGTATTTGCAGAAGGCTGTGCGGACGGGGGTACAGGATTATCTGCTTAAGCCGTTCAACGAAGAGGAGATGTCGGCGATGCTGGCCCGTATCCGGCCGAAATTGCCGCAGCTGCCCCGTGGGCGCGAGGCAGCGGAGCAGGCGGCTGAAGGGGGCAGGACAGAAGGCCCGTCCGGACAAGAGGCTCCGGATCCCGGCAGCATCCGCGACGCGATTGTACTTGGCCTGCGCATGAAAGATGCGGATATCCTGGAGGAAGTGCGCAAGGCGATCCGCCAGCTTCGCGGCAGCAAGTGGGGGGATGAATATGCGGACGCAATGATGATGGGGCTTCTCTCGCTGGTCTTAACCTTTGCGGGTGAACGGGGGTTCACCTATAGCCGGGTATGGGATAGCGAAGGCGACAAATCACCTTACGAGAGGTTAAAGTCATGCGGGTCCTGGGATGGTGCAGAGGAGTGGCTGATCGCCTTGTACCGCAGGGTTATTCAACTGACAGAAGATGTGAAACCCACGAAGGCATCAAATCTGTTTGCTGCGGCTATCAGCTATATTGAGCAGCATTACGCTGACGCAGATTTATCGGCCGAACAGGTGGCTGGCGGCGTATATGTCGATCCCAGCTATCTGCGCCGTGTGTTCCGCAAGGAGTCGGGGTATTCGATTGTGGACCATATTACGCATATCCGCATGAAAAAAGCCAGAGTGCTGCTGCTCGAAGGGAACCGTAAATTAGCCGACATTTCGGAAAGTGTCGGATACGCGGACCCGAACTATTTCAGCAAAAGCTTCAAGAAGCGTTTCGGCGTGACTCCGACAGAATACGAGCAATTGGTCAAAAAGTAATCATACTCCGGAAGTTCAGAGAAACAGCGGCGGCGGTTACCGGAAGGGAACCGCTTATTTTTGTCCCGTTTTTTACGGGTAATACCCGTTTTATCCCTTAATGTTAGGGCTGAGCTGAGGCTATAATGTGAATGTGGCCAGCAGGTTATAACCTTAAGACACATACTCGCATGAGGGGGATATACAGAATGAAAATTAAGCACAAACGTTTAAGCGCACTAATGACAACGCTTTCCATGGTAATGGTGCTGTCTGCGTGCGGCGGCGGCAACACGGCCGCAGATAAAAACCAGGATTCAGATGCGGCGGCTGACAGCGGCAAGGTCAAGCTGAAGGTATACGCCCAGCACTTTGACGAAGATACGAAGGGCCCCTTCGACTATGCGGTGGAAGAGCTGAAGAAGGAAATGCCGGAAGTCGAGATCGAGCTTGACCCCGCAGTGCAGGATGGAAATCAGAAGCTTAAGACTTATGCCGCCACAGGCAACATGCCGGATGTTTATTTCACTGACTGGCCGACCCTGCAGACCTTTGCCAACTCGAAAAATGTAGAGCTTCTGGACGATTATGAATCGACCGCACAGTATAAGGAAAGTCTTAATCCGGGTGTAGAATCACGTCTGATTGCACCGGATGGGCATGTGTACGCTTATCCTGATACCGGCATTGAGTTTCAGCTGATCTATTATAACAAGTCGATCTTCGACAAGGTTGGGATTGCGATGCCGATCAAAACGATTGACGAGCTGGCTGAGGCAGCCAAAAAGTTGAAAGCAGCGGGCTACACGCCGATGTCCATCTTCGGGAAGGAAAAATGGATTTCATCCGCGTTCTATAACGGGCTTGTTACCAGGGAGCAGGCTGCCGGCTTTGGCGCATTGGAGGCACAGGGGGTAACGGAGCTGCCGCAGCCTTTTGTCACGGCGGCAGAGCAATTGAAGAAGCTTCAAGAAGCCGGGCTGTTCGACGCCAACGCGACGAACACGAACTATGACCAGGCGTCCTCCCAGTTTTATCAAGGCAAGGCCGCGATGTTCGTCAACGGCCAATGGGAAATCTACAGCTCGGACGAAAAGCTTGGTGACCAGGTGGACTGGATGTATTGGCCGGCCAAGGATGAAGCGACCTACGAACAAACCAAATATAATATCGCCGGGGCGGGATCTCCGCAGGGCTACGCTGTTTCGCCCGGCAGTAAGAATAAGGAGACTGCCGTGAAGGTGGCAGCGTTCCTCGCCGCGAAATCAGCTGAATATAAATATACGAAACTGGGCAGCCCGATTATTTCGCCGAAGACGGACAAGCCGATTGCTGCTGACGTGCCGGCCATGATGCAGCGGATTGCCACCGAACTGCTGCCTAACGCCAAAGAATACGCAAAATTGCTAAGCAATACGCAAATTCAGAATGCCATTAACGACAACACACAGAACTTGCTGGTGGACGGTTTTTCGACAGAGAACTTCGTCACCAACCTGAATCGTACACTGGGCAAGGAAAACCAGTAGACCCGAACCTGCCCTGCCCCTGCGGCCTTCGCCCAGGGGTTCGGCTTTAACGGGAACAAGGAGGGAAAGAACCGCATGAATAAATATCTGGGAAATAAATCGGCGCTGGCGCTGTTTCTGCTCCCTGCCCTGCTGTTATATAGCGTTATTCTAATCTATCCGGTGCTGCAGACGGTTGTACGAAGCTTTTACGATTGGGACGGACTGAGCACGGCAGCCTTTTCCGGATTTGCCAATTACCGCGAGCTGTTTAACGATCCCCTGCTTTCAACTTCTCTGAAAAACGGGCTGATTTTTGCCCTGGTGCTGGCTGTATTCCAGATTGGCCTCGGTACGGTACTGGCGCTTGTTTGCGCCAATCCGCGGACCCGCGGACGCAAGCTGCTGAAGACTGCTTATTTCATCCCCGTGGTGCTGTCGGTCACGGTGGTCTGTCAATTGTGGATTGCCATGTACGACCCGACGAACGGTCTTGTGAATAAGCTTTTTGAGCTGTTAAATATCCCTTACCGGCAGAACTGGCTAAGCTCACCGACGCAGTCGATCATTGCTATCGCTTTTGTAAACGCCTGGCAGTTTATGGGCTATCAGTTTTCATTGCTGTACGCCGGGGTCAAGGCTGTGCCGGAGGATTATTTCGAGGCTGCGACCATCGATGGCTGCGGAAAATGGCAGGCACACTGGCATGTTACACTGCCGCTCATGCGGGAAACGTATAAATTCTGCTTCACCATCGCCATCACCTCCGGGATTGGAGCGTTCGTACAGATGCTGATTATGACCAATGGAGGCCCAGGCACCACCAATTACACGTTGACCTTCATGATTTACCGGTATGCCTTTATGGAGAGCAACTACGGATATGCATGTGCAGTATCGGTATTGCTTGTGCTGATCTCGCTTTTGGCGACGGTCGTAATCAACAAGGTGTTTGACCGTGGACAGAATGCATAATGGAAAGGAGAACCATATGAACCCCAAAACCTTCCGGTCCTTCGGGCAACTCCTGTTGCAGATTCCGCTGTGGCTGTATTTTATCGTATCCATTTATCCGTTGTTCTGGATGATTTCATATTCCCTGAAGAATAATGATGAAATCTTCGTCACCAATCCGTTTGGCCTGCCGGCTCATTTTCGCTTCGAGAACTATGTAAATGCCTGGACACAGTTCAATATTCCGCGCTACTTTTGGAACAGCTTTGTCGTTTCGATCATATCCACGCTGTTCATTCTGCTTCTGGCGCTTATGTTCGCTTTTGCAGTGGCGCGGATGCAGTGGAGATTCCGTTCGGCTGTCAGAACTTATATGCTTGTCGGCATGTTCATGCCGCTGCAGGTTATTATGATCCCACTTGCGCTGCTGGTCCGGGATTTTCATCTGACCAACACATATGGAGCTCTTATCATTCCCTACATTGCAATCGGTCTTCCGTTCTCAACAATGGTGTTCTACGGCTTCCTGGTCAGTATTCCCCGGGAAATCGAAGAGGCTGCCTGCATAGATGGTGCAAGTATTTACCGGTTGTTTCTCAGGATCATCTTGCCGCTGGCGCTGCCGGCGATCGCAACGATTGCCATCTTCCAGTTCCTGAACAACTGGAACGAGTTCACCTTGGCGTACATTCTAATCTCGGACGAGAATATGAAGACACTGCCGCTCGGATTGCTCTTTTTCCAGGGCTCGTACAGCACCGACTGGGGAGCAATGGGGGCAGTCATGACGATTGCATCGCTTCCGATGGTGCTGGTCTATCTGCTTCTCAGCGATCAGGTAGAGCGGGCCATGACGGTAGGTTCTGCGGTAAAAGGATGACAGCCGTATCAAAGGTTGAGGAACGAATAAAAGTCTGCAGAGTTCTGAGTGAATTCCGAAAAATCCGGAGGGGGATAAGAAGGCGTGAATTCAGCGAATTCACCCAAAGGGGTGGGTGGAGATCACCCGGATTCGATAGCCTTTTTTAAATATTACAATTAAGGGAGAAGTGGCGGAGGAGAAGTTTGGATACTTACGGAGCGGTAGCGTCCGCCTGAAAGCTTTCCGTAGGAAAGCTCGCTATCTTCAGCATAATTAGTCTGCGGATTTCCACCGCGATCAGCTGTATAAATTCAAGACCCAAAATCGAAATCTCAAGTTCAGTTTATATAGTTGGAAAAAGGGAACTTATTTCTCCCTAAAATCAACAATTGTGAGATTTAAGTGGAAAAAGGAACTTAATTGGGCCATATTACCTCGTCAGGAGCGAAATGAGCTGAATTAGTGATCCTTTTTCCACTTCACCTGCGGAGAACAGGGTGCTCGGGTAAATTAGCTAACCTTTTTCCACTTCACCTGCAGAGAACAGGGGGCTCAAGCAAATTAGTGACCCTTTTTCCACTTGGCATTGCCGAAGGGTTTATAAAGGGTTCTCCAGGCAACGCTAAACTAAAATCCAAAACGGCTACCTCGTTCAGTCAAGGACGGCGTAGCCGTTTGGTTCTTGTTGTATAGGAAATTATACAATATAAAAGAATGTGGATATCTTGGAAGCCTCAGATGATATCGGCGGTGCAGGAGGGTTGGCTCCGTTTGCGGAATGAAGCGGACAGAGAAGCCCTTATTTTGCGAAAAAGTCTGCTTTCCTGGCGGATTCGGACTCAGGAGCCGTTATATTTTTCATTTGAGCCTAGAATAAGGGGAGATAGGACAATTAGCGGAATCTCTGTCCGGATTGTCCTGCGGAATGGACGAATCCTCCACATTAACGGATTTCCTGTCCGCATCAGCCGTTGGTCTTCTGGGGAACAAAGCAACTGCTGAATTCGGAAAGAAAGGAACCGACCGATTGCACTTTATGCAGCAGATTACTCCTAAATAAGCATAAAAACAAAATCTATTGTATTCTGTGCAGCAGATTTCAGGAAAATGGTCCTTAGCAGCTCAATTCTTGGAATTCAATTGCATGAAATACAATAGATTGCCCTTTTTACCGGAGTTAGCGGAGCGATCTGTTGTACGAAATGCAATCACACTGTGAGACCTTTTGTTCTACGTCAAGATCAAAACTCTCTATTTATACTTGGCATCAAATCTCACATAACTGCATAGTAGGTTATACTCATGTAAACTCGGATCAGATCAGGGAGACGGCAAGACTTAATCCGCTTCCCTAAGCGTCTGCCAAAAGATAAGAGCAATTATCAAACATCAGTTGATAGAGGCAGATGAAGCAACAGAACTATTTAGTAAGCTATCTATAGCCGCGAATGATTTTCAGCTTGGTGGAGGCATATGCAGCGAACAGGAGCAGCAGCAATCCAATAGACCCCATAACCGGGCCGGGACTGAAATAATCCGAGAGGTAGGAGACAACAGTTAGACCGATCGATGGAGCCACACTCATAATCGACCCCAGTACGCCGAAGACTCTGCCCTGGATTTCTTCCGAAATTTCCAGCCTGAGGATGATATTGATGAGCAGCGTGCAGAACGAGAACATGAATCCAATCAGCAGCACGACGGGAATGGCTACGGCCGCAGAAGTGATGAAGGATAACAGGATATACATCGGCCCCAGACAGAGCAGACCGGTCATAATGAATAATCCCCGCCGTCTGATCCGGGAGCCCAGCAGCATAATTATGCTTGAACCAATCATATAGCCGAGCGGGATGCAAGCTTCCATGAGTCCGAACTGAAAGGGGCTTGCTTTCCATACGTTGACGGCCATGACCTGGGTCAGCATCATTGAGGGCATGAAGAATAGGGTGAGCGTCGGAAGCATAATGATGACTGCCTTGGCAAAAGGGAACTTCCAGATGTAGCGCAGGCCTTCCCCAAGATCCTGAAAAAATTTCTTTTTCTGTTGGGGCTCTGGATTGACGCGTGCCGGCATCGGCAGGGATCGGACCGCAAGTACCAGCAGGAAAGAGACCAAAAACGTGAATCCGTCGAATAAAATGGCATCCGCCGCACCGAAGCTTGCTACAAAAATTCCTCCCACAGAAAAGCCGACCGTCCGGCAAATATTCTCCGACAGGTTAAGCATGCCAACGGCTTGCTGGACATGCTCTTTGCCGACAACGGTGATAATGGAAGACTGGTAGGCCGGAGACTGGAAAAGGGCGGACACCGTGGTCAGCGCTGTAAGCGCAGCGACAATAATGAAGGAAGCTGAAGGGATGGAGATGACGAGGGCGAGCGTCACGACCAGTATGCAGCTAATCAGATCTGTAACCAGCATGATCCTTCTCCGGTTGGTCCGATCCGCGAACGTTCCTCCAATGGACCCGAGCAGCGAGCTCAGCAATAAATTAATGATTGTCAGTACAGCCACCAATTTGGCGCTGCCGGTGGTCTGGAGCACCCAGAGACTGAGCGCGATACTGTGAAAGGTATTGCCGAACAGGGAAATGGAAAAAGAGCTGAGAAGCAGCATGAATTTTTTGTTGGCCCACAGATTTGGATAGGAGGCCACCGCAGGGGCTGCCTGGCTGGCTATAACGGGTTCTGGCATGTTAACACTCCTTTCAACTTAAACGCTTAAGTGATGCTTCAAAAAAATTTAGTCCACAAAATAGCAGTTATTTTCTTGCTCGGAGTAGTCCGAATGGTGCAACAGCTCTTGCATGAGTTCAAATGCGGCTTCCGCTTTATCCCCTTGAAAAAGAATCTTCTCCACGCGTTCGCCCAGCATTTCCGGGGAATTACAGGTGCAGATTACGGTCAGATGCCCGAAGTCTCCAGTCTTCTCCACATAGCTGCCAATGAATTCATTGATTACTATCGCCTGCTTGAAGCGGCGGTGATCCATTGCCGGAAGCAAATCCTGAAGTGCGCGGATCTCGAAGACCGCATCGTCGGCCAAGGGAACACTGCTGCGGATATAGCGGGTAAGGAGCGAATTATTGAAGCCCTCCATAATCAAACAGACCTGCGACAGATCGTCCGGCAGAGCCTTTTCCAGCGCTGAACGGTAATTGAATACCACCTGCTTGAATAATTTATCCTCAATCATACTGTCGATCAGAATCAGAGGGATGCCCTCAACAAAATGTCTGGAGATCGAATAGAAGGAGGCGTCTTGTGCATCAATGAGAAACACGGCTTCCAGCTTGCGTTCGACAATAATGTCCAGCGAAGGGTTGTCGGTATCCAGAGAATAGAGCAGGGTATGATATCCGGCTGCTGTAAGCCGCTGCTCCAAAGCATGAATGAAAGCGAGCTGGGCATGCAGCTTCCAATAAGGCAAATGCTTGGATTTGTGGACCAATACACCGACGAGGCCGGTTTTTTGGTTCGCGAGCGAGCGGGCTGCCAGGTTCGGAATATAGCGGAGCTCTTCGGCCAGTTCCATAATCTGGCGGCGAGTCTTCTCGGGAATGGTCTGATTACCCACACGGTTCAGCACATAGCTTACGGTGGCAACGGATACGTTGGCCCGGATGGCGATGTCCTTCATAGTTGTTTTTTTCAACAATCCAATCTCCTGTCTGTCAATTTCCTAAAGATTAACATTTGGTTGGGTCAGGAGTCAATCCTGGATGTGATGTGTCATGAAAAACCTTTTATTTCTTGGTATTGATATAATATGTAAAATATTGTAGTATCAGCTTAATCGGTTAAGTCTATCGATTGTTGTCTATCCTTTACTCTATTTTGGGAGGCGGTTATGCATGGACAATGTGGTGTTGTATCCCTTCAATAAGATCACGCAAGGGATCATCAGGTTCAGGGATTTAACGGATTTTACGGTAAGGGCGGTTGTTGATTTTGTCCTGCATACAGGTGAAGATGCAGCTGAGCTGGTGGAAGGCCAGGCAGCGGGTATTCCGGTTACGGACAACTTTGAAGAGGTGTTTGGGATAGCGGATACCCTGATTCTGAATGATCCGGGAACTTCATTTGGGAATAATGAGGGCGTATATGGCGAGCATAATCTCAGTCAGCTGTGGAGAATGCTGGTCAGTTCTGCCCATGAGCACAAGCTGCGGATTGTCAGTGTGCACGAAATCATTGACCGCCCCACCCTGGATTGGCTGCTTGAGAATGGAATCACGATTGAGATTCTACCGCAAACCCCCGCAAGTCTGGAGCACCGTTTTCATACAGAATATGTATTTCCATCCCCTGGAGATGAAGTAGCCACTTATTTATCTTATTTTGATGTGGACGCACAAATAACCGCTTACAACCGCAAGATATGCAAGGTAGGGATATTTGCGACCAGAGGATGCCTCGGAAAGTTCACCGCCCAAATGTCATTATTCCGGGCACTTAAGCAGGCAGGAGAAAAAGTCCAGGCAATAATAACCGAGCCTACGGCCGCGCTCTTCAACCAGCCGGGCGGCGATATTATGAAATTTATTGCCCATAAGCCGCTGAGCCAATATCCGTACTACATTCACGCAGCAGTCCGGGAAGCGGAGAGCGAAGGCTGCGATTACGTCCTGCTGTCAGGTCAAGGCTCTCTGCTCCCGAATGAGAATTTCGTGATTGCAGCGACCAAAGTCTCTTATTTGCGGGCTTTGCAGCCGGATTTGACGATCCTGATTGCAGGCTACGATGATGATGAGCAGATCAGAGACAGCCTCGACATTCTTCGCATTTACGGCAATGCCAATCAGCCGTTCGCCATTCTGGTTCCCGATAAATACGAAGTTGATTTTGGAAAATACATCTCGAAGACCCCTGAAGAAATGGAGCGGCGCAAAGAAGAGATCCGCAGCCGTTTTGAAGCCGAGCATGTGGAATCGGTGCTGGACATTGGCAGACTGGCTGCCAAGCTGGCCGGCTATAAGAAGACTGTCAGATTATGATCCGGGCGGAGGCAGCGAATATGGAGAGAGTTGTGCTGTATCCATTCAATAAAATCACGCAGGGCCTGCTTCGCTTTCGCGACCTGCTGAGTGTGGAGATTGTGTCGGTAATCGACTTTGTGCAGGAAGACGGACAGGATGCCGGAGAGCAGGTGGACGGAAAACGTTCGGGGATTCTGATGCATTCATCAATGGAAGCCGGTTTGAGGGGTGCGGACACTCTGATTCTGAATGATCCTGGCACTGTTTTTGGCGGGAATAAAGGGGTATTCGCCGAGCATGATCTGGCCGGATTATGGCGGGAATTGGTCTTATGCGCTTATGGGCAGGGTTTAAAGGTGGTCAGTGTGCATGAAATTTATGACCGGGATACGCTGAACTGGATGACGGAGCAGCACATAAAGATCGATGTCGTTCACAGTCCGCGGGAGTATCTTTTTCAGGAGATGGATGAGCGCTACGGCACGGGCGGAACGGATATTGAGAGCTATCTGGGACAGTTCGAGAAGGAAGCTGTGATGTTCTCCCGCCCCAGAACGATTAAGAGGGTTGGGATTTTTGCCACCAGGGGATGCATTGGCAAATTTACCGTGCAGATGAATCTCTATCGGCAATTCAGAGCGAGGGACATACCGGCGACAGCATTTATCACAGAGCCGACCGGCTTCCTGTTCAGGCAGCCTGAAGGGGACATCTTCAAATTCCTGGCGCACCGCCCGTTGGAACAGTACCCGTATTATATCGATACTGTGATTCATCAGGCCCAGCACAGCGGGAGTGACTGGATCATTATGGCGGGGCAAAGCTCCATTCTTCCCACTATGAATCTTGCATTCAACTCTCTGAGATACGCGATGCTGCGGACATTTGACCCGGAGTATGTGCTGCTGATTGCCGGATATGATGATGACACGTCAATACACGATGCGATTGAAATCTTAAGAATCTACTCCAGGCGGCCTCTTGCCCTGCTGCTGCCGGATAAGCTGGAAACCTCTTATGGGCAATATCAAATCTATCCCCATGAACAACGAACGGCCCGCAAGCTTGAACTGGAAGAGAAATTTCAAATTCATGTCCTCTTTATCGAACAGGCGGAAGCAACGCTGGACCTTCTCTTGGAGGAAGCGAATGCCGTTCCAGCCGGTTCCGGTAAGTAAATATGCTGAATCCGGGCGAATGCATCTATCAGATTGTCACCGACCGATTCTGTGAAGGCAATCCCGCGGGCCGTCCGCGAGCGGAGCTGTTCAGTTCCGATGCAGACAATCTGCGGAAATATCTCGGCGGCGACTGGGCGGGTATTATTGCCAGAATTCAAGACGGATATCTCACAGGCATGGGATTCAGCGCGATCCTGATCTCCCAGCCGGCAGAGAACATTCATGTGTGCATGGAGGATGAGGCAGGCACGGCTTCCTATCATGGCTATTGGCCCAGAGACTTCCTCAGGCCCAATCCATATTTTGGCTCAATGGATTCATTCAGAGCCTTGCTGAGCACTGCGCATGAGCATGGGCTTAAGGTCATCATTGATTTTACGCCGAATCATACCTCCCCGGCACTGGAACTGCGGCCGGATTACATGGAGAATGGCGCACTATACCGCGCGGGCCAATTCATAGCGGCGTACTCGGGGGATATGGAGCGTGTATTCCTGCATAATGGCGGCACGGCTTTCCGGGATGCCGAGGATTCACTGTACCGCAACTTGTATGACCTTGCCGGACTGGATCAGATGAACCCGCAGGTGGATGAGCTATTGCGGGAAGGAATTGCCTATTGGCTGGATCAAGGGGTGGACGGTGTGCGCATTGATGCAGCCAAACATATTCCCCCGGGCTGGTTAATCTCACTGAGCGGCTTTATTCATACCAGGAAACCGGCGTATCTGTTCGGGGAGTGGTTCCTGGAAGCACACGGCTGCACACAGGATAACGCTGTTTTTGCTAATACGAGCGGGATGAGCCTGCTGCATTTTATGTTCACACACGCGATCCGCGAGGTCTTTCACGGGCGGCGGGACTTCAGGGCTTTTGCCGATATGCTGCGTGAATCCTCCGGCAGCTACAAGCATTTGTACGACCAGCTTATTTTTCTGGATAATCATGATATGAGCCGGTTCACCCGGGATTCGGACCGCTGGCGTACAGATCTGGCGCTTGTGCTGCTATTGACTTCGGCAGGCCTGCCTGTGGTGTATTATGGAACCGAGCAGTACATGAGTGGAGGCGATGATCCCCACAACCGGGCCATGATGAGCTCCTTCAGCAGGGAGACAACGGCTTACCGGCTGGTGGCACAGCTTAACCGCTTAAGAGCAGGTAATCTTGCGATTGGTTACGGCAGTACGAAGCTGCTGCATGTGAACACCGGGGTACTGGCATTTGAGCGCAGCTGCAAGGGGGATGTAGCCCTGATCCTAATTAACCAGGAGGAAAGTGCATATATCCTGCCTCCATTGGTTACTTCTCTTCCCCAAGGGGCTTACTCCAGTATCCTTAAGGACATTTTTCCAGACTTCCAAGTGGCTGCGGGAGCCGAAGGGAACATCCAGAATGTAATGTTGGCACCACGGTCTGCTTATGTCTATGGTTATGAGTCTGATTTGAAGGAGCCGGCAGCCCTGCACTTCTATCCCAAAGCAGCGGCCCCGGGAAGCGAGCTAATAATACGGGGCAGACATTTAGGGGATTCCGGCCGTCTGCGGATTGGCGGTTATGAAGCGGCTATACTCTCATGGCAATCCGGCAGGATTGTGGCCAAAATTCCGGCGATCCCGGCAGGTACCCACCCGGTACAAGGTCTGACCAGCGGGAAGAAGGAATTCCGGGTGCCGGAAGAGCTGACAGTCTGGACGGGGGCACCGGTTACGGTAAGGCTGGTGGTCAAGAACCTGCACACGGACTATGATACCCGGGTCTACGTGACAGGGAATGTGTATGAGCTTGGAGAATGGACAGCGGAGAGGGCCGCAGGGCCATTTTACAATCAAATCGTCTATCGGTATCCAACCTGGTATTGCGATGTCAGCCTGCCCGCGGACTGCCGGATCGAATTCAAGTTTCTGCTGAGGAGTGATTCCGGGATTGTGCGCTTGGAGCAAGGAGAGGTTCATAGCTTCCATACGCCTGCGGAGGGAGTATCCGAAATGATAGTGGAGTGGCAGGGATGCCGCCAGGAATCCGTTCAGTTGTCTGAAGGAGATGCTGCGTATGGATGAGAGATTGCAGTTTGACGGGGTGCATCTGATCTTTCAAACAGCGATGGAAGAAGGGACTAGACGGCTGGTTGCCAGGCATTTTAAAAGCGGATGGCAGGAGCTGGAG
>RCUU01000476.1_pt1 | contig 22179 bp, 25 predicted proteins | sample 2166211 | NCBI WGS metagenome assembly RCUU01 (sample SAMN09932620, study PRJNA488358) | compost metagenome | feature: garden; material: soil; isolation source: compost soil in phenylacetic acid-enriched culture | place: Germany: Experimental Botanical Garden Goettingen | collected 2016-01-27
AAACTCATTACTGAATATATCTCATTTAAGGCAAAAAGAAAAGGGAGCCATGTACGCATGGCTCCCTTTTCTTCGAACCCCAATTGGTCAAGAATTCAAATAAATGCGACTTACGCCCCTTCTTCGATCGCTTCCTCTTGGTCGGCGGCACGCTCGTATTCAGCTAGGACTGCAGCTTGAATCTTCTCGCGGGTGCCAGAGGAAATCGGATGCGCGATATCCCGGAACTCCCCGTCCGGCGTGCGCTTGCTAGGCATAGCTACAAACATCCCATTGTTCCCGTCGATGACGCGAATGTCATGAACAACAAATTCGTTATCGATGGTAATGGATGCGATTGCCTTCATTCTGCCTTCAGAGCTGACTCGGCGGAGTCTTACATCCGTAATTTGCATATGTGTTCACCACCTTTTTCCATCAGAGACTTGGTGTAATATTCCACATAGCAAACGGAAATCCTTTTTTTTTGATCAACAAAATGGCCGAAAATCACGATTTTTTTTGATAAAACGGGCTTTTCGACACGTTTCGTCGAGAATTCTTACAATTTGAGAAGATCTCGACATCGTTCTTATTGTCCAAATTTCGAAAAATAATTCCCTGGTTCTACCGAGATCTCCTTCTCCTTGGCATCGACCGCTCGAAGCGTCGCCAAGGAAACGTAATCATGCAATAGACGCTGCTCGCTGGCGACCTCGCCCGATTCCACCAGGACACCAACGCCGGCAACCTCAGCATTAAATTCGGCCAGCAGGTCTACCATCCCCTGGATCGTTCCTCCTGCCTTCATGAAGTCATCGACGATCAATACGCGGGAACGTTCCTTAAGCGCCCGACGGGACAACGTCATGGTGTGCAGACTCTTATGGGAGCCCGACACGTAATTGATACTAACGGCCGATCCTTCGGTGACCTGATGGTCGCGGCGGACCAGGACTACCGGCAGATTCAACTCTGCCCCGGTCGCATACGCAAGGGGGATCCCCTTCGTTTCCACGGTCATGATGCAGTCGATCTCCAAATCGCCGAACGCCGTAGCAAACAGCTTGCCTGCCTCGTTCATCAGTGCCGGTTGCCCCAAGAGATCGGACATATACAAGTACCCGCCCGGCAAAATACGGTCTGACTGCGCCAGTTTCTCACAAAGCTGCCGGATAAAAACCTTGGCTTGCTCCCAGCCGACCCGGGGAATATACTTCACGCCACCGGCCGCTCCGGCAAGCGTCAGCAAATCCCCCATGCCTTCGCCTTCAAACACTTCTTTGATGATGCCCAGATCCTCGCTGATCGACGACTTGGCCGCTCCGTACCGCTGCGCAAAGGTGGTCAATGGGATCAAATGATGGGGTCTAGACAACAGATAGTGGGTCATCTCGACCAAACGAGCGCTTCTCTTTAATTTCTTCACGAAGTACCCCTCGCTAAATCCGAATATTTTAATGAAACTATAACATTTTTGTACGGATTTGTCCAAGCCTTGGAAATCAGCGAATGAGTACAGCAAATCAAGGTCACTTAGCCGACCTCAAGTCAACAGCCTCACGGCATAGACTTCTTTGCAGAATCCCCGCAATCCGTTGTAAATGCGCGACACTTTCGATTCCTTTGAGACGAGGCCGAAAACCGTCGGTCCGCTGCCAGACATCAGTACCCCATCCGCGCCGAGACGTAACATCGCTTCTTTCAAGTGCGCGACTTCCGGGTGAAGCGTAAGCGTCACCTGCTCCAGCACGTTCCCCAGCTGCTGGCATACCTCGTTGAACGAGCGATTCTCCAGCGCCTCCTGCATCCGGGAAGCCGACGGATGATTCGCAATCTGCTCCGCATGAAGGCGCCCGTATACCTCCGCCGTTGAGACGTTAATGGGGGGCTTCGCCAGCACCACCCAGCATTGCGGTGGATTCGGAAGCGGCGACAATACTTCACCCCGCCCTGTCGCCAACGCCGTGCCCCCTGTCACGCAAAACGGCACATCCGAGCCAAGTTCCGATCCCAGCTCCTTTAGCTCTTCTTCGGGAATGCCTAGCTCCCACAGCCGGTTTAATCCGCGCAACGTCGCTGCCGCATCGCTGCTGCCTCCGGCAAGGCCAGCGGCAACCGGAATCTTCTTGTCGAGGTGAATGTATACCCCGCTCCGTACGTTGTATCTTTCCTTAATCAGCTTCGCCGCCTGGAACGCTAAATTCTTCTCGTCCAGCGGAATATATCCAGCCTGGCTCGAAATAATAATCGTATCCCGCGGGAGGGCGCTCATTTCCAGACGGTCGGCTAGATCCACCATGGTCATGATCATCTCAACCTCGTGGTAACCGTCCGGACGTTTATGCAACACATCGAGCATTAAATTAATTTTGGCCGGTGCTTTTTCGTAAATTTTCATGGCGCTCCCCCACCTCAGCAATTCCGTGGAATCCTCATCCATCCGGTCATCTGGCACATTCCTATATTGTAAAAAATGATTGCCTCCACGTCTATGTACGAAAGACAAATTTTTCTCCCTCTATCTTACTTCATCCGGCGAAAAAAACGAAGCTCCCCGGACGGGAAGCTTCGCTGCGGCAGAGGTTATTGCTGTTTCGCTGCGGCCTTCTCGGCGAGCTCAATCGCCCGCTTCACCATATTGCCCGCATCTTTGGCTTTGATGCCGCCCCAGCCTTCCTGCTGGACGGTATCATAAAATCCCAAATCCTTCGCCAACTCGACCTTCAAGTTCTCCGACATCACGCTGCGTCTTCTTCGCGACATGGTCAGTGCTCCTCCTTTGGGGTCATGGATATAGGAACGATGATTAGTATACGTAGGCTCTGGCTCAAGCATACGATGGAAAGTCTGTCCACGTAAGGCGAACAAATCACGAGGCAGCCAGTCCCCTCATGCAGGCAAGAAAAAAACGGCCTCACCCACCGGGCGATAACCGTTTGCTGCTTAATTCATTTGGTTCATGATGTTCACGGTTTAATATACGAAATCCTCATCTCATCGTTGTCGTCGCAAATCATAACTTCAACGGATTCGGTCAGTATATCGGCATAACTGTAAGACACACGCTTAAAGGTTTGCTGCTCTTGATCCAGCTTCACAATGAAGACCGAAGGATAAGTCTCCTCCAAAACTCCAGTGCGTTCGACGGTCTTCCGGCGACCTCCGTTTGCCCGGAGCATAATTTTCTGTCCTACGTGGGCGTCGAGACTATGCTTAATTTCCGACAGCGCATTTTTAGCCATTGCCTGTGACCACCTTCTTTCTTTGTCCATTATACAGGAAAGTCACAACCTTGTCAAATCAAAACAAATAATTATATCAGCAGTAAAAATGATGTGTCAACGATTATTTTTCGACATTTTTTCTCTTAACCCGATGGGAGTCCTAATAAAATAACCGGAAGGTCCTGGGGCGTTCGCCTCAGATCCTTCCGGCATGGACAAATAACAAGGATGCTCTTTATTTTTATTTTGGTCTTTCACATGGACGGCACAACTTTCAGCGTCGATAAATCCTTGAGTTTGGGCAGTCCGATACGGTAGCTGCCGCGGGTCTCAATCCCACCGACGCCTTGCGCTCCGCTGATCGTGTGATTCAGCACGTCGGTGATCTGGATGGTCTCGCGGATGGAGGTGAGCGACGCCTTGGCTGCGATGTAGACCGGATCCAGGGCATGGATCAGCACGCGACCGGGCGAGCTGGCAAAATTAGCCCCCGCCTGTAGCAGCGCCTCAAAATGCGACTGGCAAGCGCCGGCCACGATCGTTAACGTATCGAAATTCCGTTCATATTGCCGGGCCGTTTGAATGGCCTCCACAAAATGCTTAGAATTTTTATAGCTGGTTAAATTGTAAAGGTCGCCGTTGGGACGCGATTTTAAAACCCCATCATGTCCGGTCAGCACAACGATATCCGGTTTGATGGCAGGAAGCAGTCGATACAGCGCATGGGACATTTGCGACTCCGTGACGTAATAGCCTTGAGCCGGCACGCGCAGCTTCTCATACAGGCTTAAGCTTTTTTGCAAATATCGTTCGTCGCCGTCCAAATGCAGCACCTTACCCGGCACCTCGAAATAGGCCGGTTCCCCTTGCGCATAAAACTCCCGTCCAATCGCCGTCCGGTTTCGTTCTACCAAGTCCTTGCGGTCCTGGGTCAACCACTTCAGCGACTCCGTGGCCTTGATTCGGGCTCGCTGCGTCGTTTCTCCTGGGGAAGCCGGGTCTACCCTGACCAGATCGGTCAAGGGCGCATCCGCCAGCAGCCGAAATTCCGTTCCTTTGATGATAGCTTCGCTCCGTACAATCCGTTCGATCCGGAACGTGACGTCTCCACCGTATGATTTGCGGACGACCAAGTCTCCCAAATTCGTCAAGTCAATCACCTCTATCCCCATCGTATGGGCGACAAGAGGGAATGGTTACACGCGGAGTTCCTTCAACCCGGCGTCCAGTAGCGTATCGCTCAGCTTCGCAAACTCATCCAGGCTTAACGTCTCGGCCCGCCGGGAAGACTGGATACCGGCTTCCTCCAGAAGCTGCTCCAGTCGCTCGCGCCCCTCTTTGGGGAAGAAGCGGCTCTTGAGATTGTTGGATATCGTCTTCCGTCTCTGGGCAAAAGAGGCCTGCACCACCTCGAAGAAAAATGCCTCATCCTTAACGGCCACAGCCGGCGTCTTCCGCACGGTCAAGCGGATCACCGCGGACTCCACATTCGGCTGCGGAATAAACACGCTGTGCGGCACCGTGCAGATCAGCTCTGGTACGCTATAGTACTGAACGGCGATGCTAAGGCTTCCGTAATCCTTGCCGCCAGGAGCAGCAGCCATACGCTCAGCCACTTCCTTCTGGATCATTACGACAATATGCTCTAGAGGCAGCTTCTCCTCAAGGAGCTTCATCAGAATTGGCGTCGTCACGTAATACGGCAGATTAGCCACTACACTGACGCCGTTCACCCCGCCGAATTCGGCAGCGAACAGCGCTTGAAGATCCAGCTTCAGCACGTCCCCATGGATCACGTTCACGTGCGAATAAGGCTCCAGCACCTCTTCCAGGATCGGAAGCAGACGTTGATCGATCTCCACCGCCGTTACCTTAGCTGCCTCCTGAGCCAGTTTCTCCGTTAACGCGCCGATACCCGGTCCGATTTCCAGCGCGCCCTTGGTATCATCCAGGCCGGCTGCCGCGACGATCTTCCCGAGAATGTTCTGGTCGATCAGAAAATTCTGTCCCAGGCTTTTTTTAAACGAAAAACCGTGCCGTTGAATGATCTCCTTCGTTCGGCGCGGCGTGGATACCTCTTCCCTTATGCTCATGCTCCTTAAACTCCTTTGCTCTCCAACTCGGCCAGCGCGGCCGCAAACTCCTCGCGGGTGATACGGAACACCGATAACCGCTTGTACAATTGCTTCCCGTTGCAATACCCGATGCCTAGCAGCTCACCTAGCGCTTTCCGTCGCGCGGCAGCCTGCGGGTGAACGATTAACCCCGCACTCATCAAGTCTTCCCAGTCGATCGCGGCCTCTACTCCCGGCGCTTCGCTGCGGACTCGGGACAGCGCCGTGCGGATCGCCTCCGGCGAGGCGTTCTCCACGCCGATGTCGCCCCGCTTCGTGGCCTCTGCCTCGGGAAGGAACGCATGCTTGCAGCCCGGAACCCGTGCCGCCACGATTTTGCGAATCCGCTCCCCGGCATGGTCCGGATCAGTAAAAATAATGACCCCACGGCGCTCCTGAGCCAAAGCGATCTTCTTGAGCGTCACTTCCCCGATGGCCGAACCGCCGGTCTCAATCGTATCCGCCTCCACGGCTCGCTTGATGGCCACGGTGTCATCTCGGCCCTCCACCACGATAACCTCTTTGATCATGGTATCTATTCTTCCCTTCGTGCTCTAACTTATCTTTTTGATATGTAAATTGATGTTCAAAAAGTCGACTTTTTGAACTTCCTTGCAAGAATAACAAAAAGAAGAGGATAACATCCTCTTCTAATCCACTGTCTTATTCATCATCCTAATACTATCTCATTCCCTCTGCATTGTAAAACAAAGAGAGTCGAGAGTTAATTCAATTCCGGCTTCGTCGGGCCGATGACGTAAACGGTACGCCCCTTCTTCCGACCGAAGTTCTTCGCATCCTTCAGGGTATCGTAATAAACATCCATCTTGTTCCCATCAATAGCCCCGCCGGTATCCTCCGCCTTACGGAAGCCGATCCCCTCGATGTATACCCACCAACCGAGTGGAACGACGTCCTTATCAACCGCGATTGTTCTGCCTTCGGTCACGCGGGTACCGGAGGCCGTGCGGGTGCCAATCCCGTCTTCTTCCGCCGAATAGGCGGTCAACGTGACGTTTTTAAGTATCTTTTTATATTCAAAAGAGACGCCGCCTTTGGTCGTCAACCCGCTAATGTTCACCGCATTTGCGGTACGGTTAATGCTGGCCGACAGAACGGCGGTTGGCTTCTTCGTGCCGACGGCAACAACCTTCGGCTGGGCCTTTTTAGTGACCTCTTTGCCGAGCCATCGCTTTGTCACGAACTTTCCGTCCTCGTAAGTTTTCTCAATGTTGTGAATGACCAATCCGGCATTGCCTTGCTGAACGACCTTCGTCGTGCCTTTCAGCAGATTGGCGTCCGACGTTTTGACCACGCTAAAAGGCACGGTCTCCTTCGTCTGCACCGTTTGCTTACTCACCCGAACAATCTTGACGTCCAGGTTCGCGGTAACTTTACTGTCCAGTGTCGGTGAGACCTTGTCATCTTGGTCCAATGTGACGCCGATCTCGGACAATACGCCTTCTACTTTGCTTTGTGTTGTGAAGTGAACCTTTTTCATGCCGTCCACGCTCACGTTTACCGGCTTTGCGCGTACGATGACAATGCGGTCACCGTTCTTAAGCGAGCTGTCCAGCGGAAGCGATACGGAATCCTTCGCGCTGAGTTGAATCGATTGCTCCTCCAGCAGATGGGCTACGCTGGATTTATTCGTCTCCACCGATTGGACGCTGCCGTCCACAATCAGGGACACTTCTTTATGTGCCTGGCCAAACAGCCAGATTAGGATGATGATGAATACCGCGATGGTCAGAACGCCGACGAGCGCAATCTGACGTAAATTCTCATGCTTCCATCGCATTGCGTAAGACATGCTGGATGAGCGTGATTCATGGGTCTCCTCTTTGCGGAAAATGCCCATTTCTTCCGTCCTCCTTCATAGTCCCGCCGTCTAGGTCGATGCATGATAACGATTGACGTGACTACAGTTACTTTTGCATCCTGATCCAGTCTTCTTGCGTACGTCACCTCCTGTTTACCAACAGTATGATGACCCTATTACTTTTATTCAAAACAAAAGAAGCCCAAAGAAAGAGTTAGAGGAACTCCTTCGTGGCTTCCTGAATGTCTTGGTGTAATAGCTGCACGAGTGACCTCTCTTATACGCTTACGAGGTTAGCTGTCGGGTTCGGGCGAAAGAGAGCCGCCCTTTCTCAGTTCATTCGCTCATGGCGCAATGACCTCGAATTCACCCCATAGACCCTGGAAAGAAATCAAATACCGACGCGAGAGGCTTGCCGCCAACCGCTGCCTGTATCGGTTCCCCCGTTCTCCGTGAAGGAGATTCAGCGAGACTGGTTCATGGAACCAAGTATCGTTCAATTTGTCCATCCAGAACGCACTAAATCGATACTGAAAAAATTCTATCCTGTTTCGATGCATGTTGTAAAGGACGAATCAACCACGTTTTTTTAAAAAAATGGTTAAAAAAATGTAATGATCTCGGTTTTAACGGTTAAAAAGCATTAATCTTTCCGAAATCCTCTTTTTTTCATCCGATTTACTCTTAAATCCTCGAGATTCCAAATCGTTCCATTGCATTTCGGGTCGTAATTTCGGCGATTTCCTCAAAAGTAACCCCTTTGAGCTCGGCAGCCATTTCCGCAACCAGGCGGACATGCGCAGACTCATTTCTCTTTCCACGATATGGTTGTGGTGTTAAATAAGGGGAATCCGTTTCGATTAATAAACGATCCATTGGCGTCTTGGTCAGCACTTCTTTGGGCTGTTTTGCATTTTTAAACGTAATCGGTCCGCCAAACGACAAATGAAATCCCAAATCCAGACACATTTTGGCAATTTCCCAACTACCAGAGAACGAGTGCATGACACCCCCAACCTCGTTTGCTTTCTCCTCGCGGAGAATGCGGACCACATCCTCATGGGCATCGCGATTATGGATGGAAATCGGCATCCCCAGACTGCGAGCTAGTCCAATTTGTTTGCGGAATACGTCATGCTGCACTTCTTTTGGGGACGTGTCCCAGTAATAGTCCAGCCCGATTTCACCGATCGCTACGACTTTGTCATGTTTACATAATTCAGCGATCCAGTCCAAATCCCCTTCTTGCATCGTAATGGCATCCTGCGGATGCCAGCCAACAGCCGCATAAATGAAGTCATACGACTCCGCCAATTTCATGGTCGACGGGATGGTTTCCCGGTTAAATCCAATGTTGATCATCCTCGTGACCCCTTGCTCCACGGCGCGTGCAATCACTTCCTCGCGATCCTCGTCAAATTGGGGAGCATCCAAATGCGTATGCGTATCAAATAACATCTCGAATCGTCATCCTCCTAATTCCGTTGCTCGAATATGCGGGCTACCTTCTGGGGCAACCGATCCATTACAGCACACAATTTATTATCCGGATAGTACAAATGCGTTTTGCCTCGATGTAATCCGCTAATCGACCGAACGATATCCGACACTTCAGAAATTTCCCGTACCCGTTCCTGACGGTCCAAGAGCAAGATTTGCTTCTGACGGAACCCCTCATCCGGACGGAACACATCATACGGCAGATCGGTCGGAAAATCAATTTCCATGTCATATTCGGGATGCAGTCCGACGCGCGTAAAGGACTCCCGAATCTCCTCCAGCATTTCCAGCTCCGGTGTGTCCAATTCTACATATTTATACAATTTGCGATTCAAAAACCGGGAGCACAAATCGCGTAATAACTCATCTGACTCCCTCGTCCACTGCATGAACGCCGTTTGCATCAAAGCTTCGTCCAACTGCAAATAGTCAGCGACCCCGATGTTACCTTCAAATAGATCTGGAAGCGGATGCGGCAGGAAACCAAAGGAATACCCGTTCTGGTACAATTCCTTAGCTCGGCGCAAAATTTGCCGGAGAATAATCTCCGAGCTCCGCGTTACCGGGTGAAAATAAATCTGCCAATACATCTGATACCTGGACATCAAATAGTCTTCCACCGCGTGCATGCCTGATTCCTTTACGACCACCCGCCCCTGAAAAGGTCGAAGCATCCGCAGAATCCGGTCCATATCAATCGTACCGTAGTTCACACCGGTAAAATACGCATCCCTCAGCAAATAATCCATTCGATCCGCATCGAGGGGGCTCGAGACTAAATTGACCACAATCGGATTCTCGTAATCCTTGCGGATCACGGCAGCCACTTTCTCCGGAAAATCCGGGGCAACCTCGCGCAAAATGGCACTAACTTCCGTATCGCCCAGCAAAATTTTACATGTCCAATCTTCGTGATGCATCTGGAATGCTTCTTCTATAGAATGGGAGAACGGCCCGTGTCCCAAATCGTGAAGCAACGCCGCGCACAATGCCACCAATTTATCTCCTTGAGGCCAATCGGCGTACCCGCTCCGTTCAAACTGCGAAATGATTCGGCGGGTAATCTCATAAACGCCAAGCGAATGCGAGAATCGGCTGTGCTCGGCGCCATGAAACGTCAAATAAGACGTGCCTAGCTGACGGATCCGACGAAGGCGTTGAAACTCCGGCGTATTTATGAGCGACCAGATCACTTCGTCCTGTACATGAATATAATTATGTACGGGATCTTTGAACACTTTCTCTTCGCTAAGCCGACGATGCATGGGTCAACACTCCTTTTTTTTCATAAATGCGAGACCAAAAGCGGAATTCTGACTGATGACGACGGGTTATGTCGAATAATGTCGATGTTTGTCAAATTAACGATTTCCAAAATGTCGAATCATAAAGTATTAGTAACTTGCTAGACTTCATAACGGTTCTCGGAGTTATGTATCCCTGTAATTTAGAAATAATATTGAACTATACCATAAATAGGTTGACTAATCTGGCAATGGTTGGTATTATAAAAATCATAAAAGATAGAATCATGTCGAATAATGACAATTCCAATTTATAGTGAGAGGGGCAATCATCAATATGATGAAATCCACAGGTATCGTAAGAAAAGTAGACGAATTGGGTCGTGTCGTAATCCCGATCGAATTGCGCCGCACTCTGGGGATCGGTGAAAAAGACGCGCTCGAAATTTATGTAGACGGTGAACGGATCATGCTCAAGAAATATGAGCCAGCTTGCATCTTCTGCGGTAATGCTGAGAACGTGACCTACTTCAAAGGCAAAATTGTTTGTCACGAATGCATTACTGAGCTTCCTACCCCTGTGACAAATTAAGAATTATAGTATATAATAGATTTACTGAAACTGTTAATTCTAACCTTTTTCATATCTCCTTGGCGCCTTCCTAGGCTTGAACCCAGCCTAGCGAAGGCCCCTTTTTTTCGGCATTTTGGTTAATAATGTCTATTTTCGGAGAGATATGGGGATCTAGATCAGTTGATTATAAATATCTCGCTTCGCCACGCCCCGATCTGCGGCCGTTTTCTTCATCGCATCCTTTCGCGTCATCCCTCCTTCCGTTTCGTAATGCCGGACATGCTCCTCCACCGTAAGCGGTTGCCACCAGGCGTCACGTTTCTCCTTCACCTGGTCGGGATGTGCCCCCTCGACGACAAGGCAATATTCGCCTAGCGGCGGATATTCCTGCAGCCAAACCAGGCAATCCTGAATCGTCCCCCGTGCCATTTCCTCATAACGCTTGGTTAGTTCTCTCGCTAAGACGATTCGACGATTCCCCCAAACCTCGAGCAGGGACTCCATCGTTTTGATCAGCCGATGCGGCGACTCGTACATCAGCATCGTCCCTTCCTGATCTTCCAACGACTTCAGTAACAGATCTCGCTCCTTGTGGTCTCTAGGCAAAAAGCCGAGAAACGTAAATCGTTCGGTCGGCAGACCGGAAACGATGAGTGCCGATAAAGCCGCATTGGCTCCCGGCACCGGTACGACGGAAATTCCCGCCGCCAACGCAAGCTTCACCAGATCGCTTCCGGGATCGGAAATGGCCGGCAAACCGGCGTCGCTCACAAGCGCCAAATTTTTTCCTTCTATTATAAAGCGTATCAGTTCTGGGCCACTAGCAACCTTATTATGCTCATGATAGCTTAGCAATTTTCCCGGGGAGATTTCGAAATGAGTTAACAGCTTTCGCGTCTGCCTTGTATCCTCCGCTGCGATGATGTCCGCCTCTTGCAGGGTACGGACAGCTCGGTAGGTCATATCCTCTAAATTCCCGATCGGGGTGCCTACAAGGAACAACTTGCCGCTGCCCGCTTCGCCCCTTCCGCCCGGCGATGTTTCAAAGCTCTTCTGTACTTGAACGTTCATACTCTACCCTCTTTTGGCCCGTAATAGATATTCATGATTTCTTCGCAGTATGCCCCATTTTCATTATAAACGATCAACGGCGGCAGCACCCGCAGGTCCGGTTTCCCGTCCCGCAGTGCTTCAATCAGTACCATATTCGCTTCTGCTCCGGCCCTTGGATGTACGAAACGGATCACCTTCGGTTCTAGTCGGTACTGGCGCAACACCGTGACAATTTCGCCCAAGCGCTGGGGTTTGTGCACCATCGACACCTTGCCGCCGGGCCGTACCAAGCGCATCGCAGCCGCAGCCACTTCTTCCAGACTGCAGTGAATCTCATGCCGGGCGATTGCTTGATGAGCATTGAGCTTTACCTCGCCCGTCGTCACTGGCATATACGGCGGGTTCACGGTAATAGCATCGTAAACTCCATGACCCGTCACCTTTACCAGCTCGCGCAAATCTCCTTCACGAATGAGGATCCGTTGCGAGAGCCCGTTCATTTCCACGCTGCGACGAGCCATATCTGCAAGCCGCGGCTGAATCTCAATCCCTTCGATCTCCGCTTCTGTCCGGGTGGAGAGCAGCAGCGGGATGACCCCGTTGCCGGTACACAGATCGAGAACTTTGCCAACCTTCGGCACCGGGGCAAACCGGGCTAACAATACGGCATCCATGGAGAAGCTAAACACTTCATCGCTTTGAATGATATGTAGCTCATGCGTCAGCAAGTCGTCTACACGTTCCTGCTCATAAATCGGTACTTGGTTCATGGACTTCGATACCCATCCTTTTTCAACACAAATTTAAAAAAACCGTAGGGACACCCCCACGGTTCATTATTTATTCAAAAACGACAAGCAGAACAGGCAATCGCCTTCCGTGCGCAGATGCCCATAATAAACATTGCAAATATGGAAGCCCTCATGATAAAGACGCGCCAAATTGTCGTAGCCTTCGCCCACGACATCCATTGCTTCCTTGCCGGTCAGAGCCGGAATATCGGCTCTCTCCGCCACGGGTATGGACAATGGCCCTTCCGCGCTTTCTCGCTTTAAGATTTTGCGCAGTTGTTCATTTTCGAGGCGTAGCCGCTGGTTCTCTTCCACCAGCTTCTTGACCTCCAGCTTGAGGCTGCCCAAATCGCCGTGAACTTTTCCCATTTGCGTTTCCAACGCCTGCATACTTGTGAATATGTCCTTGTTCTCCAAGTTCCCACCCCAGAGTCATCTCTAGAATCTATCGTAAAAGAAACTCCTTATTTCAGGACGACATCGTCCAGCGGAAGCTCCTTCACTTTCCCGATTTCAAACAGCTGTACATGCACGGTGCGGGTGCCGGCGTTGAGTCCGACGACCTTGCCGTCTCCCAGCGAAGTGACGACGATTTTACCTACGGATGGAAGCTCTTCTTTGGTGCTTTCGTAGTTATCATGCTCAAACTTCAGGCAACACATCAATCGACCGCATAATCCGGAGATTTTGGTTGGATTCAGCGACAAGCTCTGATCCTTGGCCATCTTGATCGATACCGGTTCAAAGTCGCCTAGCCAGGAAGAACAGCAGAGAACACGTCCGCAAGGACCGATACCGCCAAGCATCTTGGCTTCGTCCCGTACACCGATCTGTCTTAGCTCGATCCGGGTCCGGAAGATGCTGGCCAAATCCTTAACCAATTCGCGAAAATCCACACGGCCTTCGGCCGTGAAGTAAAAAATGATTTTATTGCGGTCAAAAGTAAATTCGACGTCGACCAGCTTCATTTTCAAATCATGATCTTTAATTTTATTTAAACATGTGGCAAAGGCATTCTTTGCCGCAAATTTGTTCTCTTCGACAACACGGGCATCGGAATCATCGGCGATCCGAATGACCTTCTTCAGCGGAAGGACGACATCGGATTCTCCGACCTTCTTCTTGCCGACCACCACTTTCCCATATTCGATTCCCCGCGCGGTTTCGACAATCACGCTCTGGTCCTTCTCCACAGGGAGCTCCAGCGGATCGAAATAATAGATTTTGCCCGCTTTCTTAAAGCGGACACCCACTACTGTATACAAAAACTAACCCCCTCGTATAGCTCTAAAAACTGGTGAACCGCTTTCCCATTGAAGCGCGCGTTCAGAAGAAACTACTAGAAATCCCTGCTCTTTCAGGGGAGAAAGTTTCATGCGAAAGTACATCTTGTCTGTCTTGTCCCTTGCGGCTAGTGTTATCGCTGCCCATCCACGGCGATCAGAAATTGCTCTACGCAGAGGCTGGCATTCATATGCTGCCGCAGCTTCTTCTTGCTCTCCGCGGCCAGCGCCATGGCATCAATCCATTGTTCGGCGCTGCGACTGGCGGCTTGCTGATTGATAAACGGAAGCTCATCTATGAAAACGATTTGATCATGTTTATGATAGAGCGCATGGATCATATCTTTGAACCACAAATGGAAAAGGCTGAACAACATGTCCAAATGATCGGTCAAGCCGGATTTGAACAAAGTTAGTTGCGCCGTAATCAAAGGAGAACCGCCACGGCCTGCGATTTCCTTCCCTAATTGTAACACTACGTTTCTAATTTCTGCAAACCAATTCTGTTGGATTAAATCACGGCACGGACCCAGTCCCGCCGCGAGGTGAACGGCACTTCGAGCCAAGATTGACGGAAATCCCTCGTTCGCCAATATTTGGAGCATCGTCTCCGGATCCACCGCAGAGAAAGGCACCCATTGCGCCCGAGACTGAATCGTCGGAAGCAAGGCTCGTCCATTGTCCGACAGCAAGATCGCTACGGCCGGGGATGGCGGTTCTTCCAGAAACTTCAGCAAGCTATTCGCTGCTTGTACCGTCATTTTTTCCGATTCATCGATGATGTACGCTTTGGGATTTCCGCTCTCCGATCGATAAGAGAAAATCCGTTGCAGATCACGAATTTGTTCAATTTTGATGGATGCCCCGTCAGGCTTGATCGTAAACAAATCGGGATGATTGCCGTGCAGCACCTTGCGGCACTCCAGACACTCCCCGCAAGCCTCGTCGCCGCCCCGGGTACAGAACAACGCCTGGACGAAGGCCATGGCCATTTCCATCTGCCCACTTCCAGGCGGTCCGCTAAATATATAGGCATGGGATATTTCCTGGCGTCTCAGGCTGCTCTGCAACAACTGTTTGGCCGTATCCTGCCCGATGATCTCTTGAAATGACATCGCGTTTGCCCTCGTCCTTTCGAAGCTAGAAGCACAGATTGATCAGCATACCGCGGATTTCGCCGATTTTTTGCAGCAGGTCGATTTTGCCCTGCTCCGTCTCCAGCAGTTCATCTGCCATCGCGAGCAGCGCAGCGTCCACTTCATCCAGCAGCTTGTAGCGTTTACCTCGGCCCCGGCGGTCCCATCCTTTCGCATCTTTGATGGTAACGCCCCGCCGTACCGTATCTTCCAGAAACCGCTTGACCATCATTCGGTAAGCCTTTAGCTCTCGAACGGTCATGGACCGGGCGAGCCGGTCCCCTTGCATTTGAATTTCCTTAAATCTCCGGTTCAGTTCCTCTTGAGTTGCTTGCTGGCCATGCTGCTGCATCACATCGGAGAAGCTTTTGGATTGCACCGGCTTGGCAGGGCTGTCGCTAACTCCCAAACCGCTTTTGAGCGGCCGGTATCCCGGATCAATTTTCAAAGCGTTCACCGCCTATGGTTGATATAAATAATTGAGGTTCAAGATTCGACTTCGAAATTGCTTCTTGAGACACCTCGTGATCAAAAGCTGACTTTTTAATTTCCTATTTCAATATAAATCAAAAAAGTTAGGTTTCCAGCACCGAGAAGGTTGGATGAAGCAGGGATTGAGTAGCGCAGCGTAGGCAAACCTACGTGAGCAACGGAAAGCCCGGCTGAATTCAAGATTCGACGTCGAGTTAGCTTCATTGATTCTCTTCGTGTTGGGAAGATCACTTTTTTGATAACATCTATTTAGAAGTGTTCGAAACGGTCTACTGGGAGGACAAATACTGTCGCCCCACCCACCTGCACTTCCACGGGCAACGGCAAATACGAATCGGTTGTACCGCTCATCGGCGTAACCGGGGTAACGAGCTGCTCACGCACTTTACAGCTGGTACGGATGACGTTCAAAACGGAATCCACCTGATGGTCGTCAACACCGATCATAAACGTCGTGTTCCCCGCCCGAAGAAACCCTCCGGTACTCGCCAGCTTGGTGGCCCGATAGTTTTCCTTCACGAGCGCGCTGGATAGCCGGTTGCTGTCTTTATCTTGGATAATCGCAACAATCAGTTTCATATGCAGTACCTCCTTGTTTTATAAAAAATGTACCATACTAACCTATTTGACGGCTAGGCCATGAATTCCTTTATTGCCGCGGAAAGATACCCTCGGATCTCCGCAGCGACTTCTTCCTTGCTGCGCGAAGCATCGATTGTCTTGATACGCTCCGGATACATCCCGCCGATAATCCGATATCCTTCCCGGACCTTCTGGTGAAATTGCAGACTTTCCATATCCAAGCGATTCACTTCGCGCCCCGCTCCAGCAGCGATACGGGCCAAACCCTCTTCCGGCTCGATATCGAGATAAAAGGTGAGATCCGGAAACCGCCCCTTGGTGGCAAAAAGATTAATCTCCAACACCTCATCAATGCCAAGCCCACGTGCGTAGCCCTGATAAGCCAGACTGCTATCCAGAAACCGGTCGCAGAGAACGGTAATTCCCCGCTCCAAGGAGGGCTCCACCTTCTCAGCCAAATGCTGCCGCCGGGAAGCTGCGTATAACAGCGCCTCTGTCCGCGCATCCATCGCCGTATGCTGCGGATTAAGAATCACCTCGCGGATCTTTTCTGCGATCTCAATGCCTCCGGGTTCCCGGGTAGAAATAAACGGCACGCCATGCTCCTCTAACGCCTGTTCCAATTCCCGCATCACCGTCGTTTTGCCGGAGCCATCCCCCCCTTCGAGCGTAATAAATAATCCTTTGGCTTGATGGTTCATCTAGTTCGTTCCCTGCTTTCTTCTCAAAAAATCATGTACAAGTATATGCTTGGCTTTCCCTTTTCTTGACTTGAATCGTCCGCAGCTGCGGGTCGGCCGGCCCCTGGCATTTGGCTCCGGAATCCCGTAGCTTCATCAGCTGCTGCCCAACCGCCTCGGTGATGATTTCTCCGGGGTAAAGCAGCGGAATGCCCGGAGGATACGGAATGATCATTTCCGCCGCTTGCCGGCCGATACTTTCCTGAGTGGAGATCGCCTCAATCTCTGTCGGACGCAGCGGTGTAAGGCCAAACGGCACGGGCTCGGACACTTCCGACAGATTGGCCTCGTCAGCCGTAATGTTCCACGTGGAAAGTTCATCGGCCAGTACCGGGTCAGGACTGAGGCCCGCCGCCGCATTTCCCATTTGTTCAGCATCGGCGGCGATGCGTACCAGCGCCTGCAGCAAACGATCCGCATCCTCCATCGTTGAGCCGGGGCCAAGCGCCAGAACTACATGGCGGTCATCGCTCATCTCCGGCACGCATCCCTCGGCTTCGAGCCGCTCCTGCAATTTATACCCGGTGAGGGCTGCGGATGCATCGAATATGACAAGTTTCAAAGGATCTTGGATAGTATATGCAGCAGCCCTTCCGCTGGCGCCCGGCGGAGCAACGACGCCGAAGCGCGGCAGCTTGGCCAGGCCGCGCCGCAGGTGCGCGGCCGCGGCGAGCCCGCCCTCGAAGAAGGCGGGGCCCTGCGTCCCCAGCAGGCTTCGGCTCAAGTCGAGCGAAGCCATGATGGGATAGGACGGGCTGGAGCTCTGCAGCATCGCCAGCCGCTGGCGCAGCAGCGCGCGGTCGAGCAGCCCGCCCTGCACGTGCAGCATCGCGCCCATCGTGAGCGCGGTCAGCATCTTGTGCGTCGACTGCACGACGCCATCGGCCCCTGCGGCCAGCGCACTCTCCGGCAACGCCGGGTGCTGGCCGAAGTGGGCGCCATGCGCCTCGTCGACGAGAAGCGGCACGCCGTGCGCATGGCACAGCTCGGCCAGCGGCCGCAGCGGCGCGCCCATCCCGTAGTAGCTCGGGTGCGTGAGTAGCAGCCCCTTTGCGCCGGGATACCGGCGCAGGGCTTCTCGCACCGCAGCTTCGCTCGGAATGGTCGCCAGCCCGCTGCCGGCATCCTGCTGCGGCGCCAAAAACACCGCGTGCGCGCCTGCCAGCATCAATCCGTGAATCACGGATTTGTGCACGTTTCGCTGCACGAGCAGCACATCTCCTGGCGCGGTGCACACGCTCAGGATCAACGCCAGGTTCCCGGCCGTGCTGCCGCCAACCAGAAAAAACGTCTCCTCCGCCCCAAACTGGGCGGCGGCCAACCCTTGCGCCTCACGGATGACACCCTCCGGATGATGGAGATCATCCGTCCCGGTGATTTCCGTAACGTCGATTTCCATCACGCGCGCCAGATCAAGGATCGCACGCTCGTCGCCACGTAATGCTTGTCCGTTTTTATGACCCGGCACATGAAACGAAGCGTCCTTTTTCTCCCGATATCGCCTTAAAGCCTCATACAATGGGGCTACTTGGTTTAATTCCTCTTCCATTACTATGCTTAATCCTTCCGACTTAAGGTTGATCTTTTGAATTGCTCTTCCATCGGTATGGCAACCTTTGCTTCATTTTACCGCTATTCTACCCGGTAGAGCAATATAAAAGGACCCGCTCCCCAAAATGAACAGGTCCTTTTATCCGGCGTTGTTATGCATTTTTTTGCACCCAGATCTGCTTCATTTGATGAATGAAGAAATGGTATTTCTCCTCCTGCACGTCGGTGTGCACCATCTCTGATTCGCAAGCGTCGCAGATAAATTCCGATACGATATGAATGCCTTCGTTTTTTGGCTCCCCGCAAATAATGCAAGTTCTGACGCCCAGCTCATCCATGCCCGATCCCACCTTGTCTGTTTTTACTATCAGTATGACACAGATTCTACTATTTTAAACCTTTTCATAGTCCGTTTCCTACTTTATCTTATGCCGCAGGCCAGTACCCGGTGTTTGTACGCGGCGTCTTAATTATTCTTTGTTTTGTCCGATATATTAAGAAGAGCTTGCCCGCTTCTTGCGGGAACCGATGTGAAGGAGGATCGAACGCTTGAATTCCGCCGAAACCGAAACCCATGCGACGTTTTATCATTATACGCTGCTCAAAAAGAAGGTTTTGCCAAAGTCGCTCATCCACAGCTTAGTGATACTCCCCGTCATATGGCTGGCTGCCGAGACGGTTTTTATATCCTGGACCAGCCTCTTTTTCTTCCTACTGGCCATACCAGTCATATTGTGGATTCAATACGTGATTTCCCGCTCCGTGTTAATGATCGTTAGTCACTCCTACCGTAAGCGTTGGAAATTTTCTCGTCAGATGCCATGGATCGGTTATATGCCTGATCAATACATCGCTTACCCTGTGTATCGACGGGTCCATCTTCATTCAGCCTGGATTGGTTGTTGCATTATAGGCATTCTTATTCCTTGGTCGCCAGTTTCTTTTGTTCTCTCTTTATTTTTCTGGCACCTTTGGCTAATGATCCCGCGTTTTATTGTACTGGCCACCCTGAGAGGACAACGCAAAGACGGAATGATCAAAATCACCGGTTTAGAAATTGCCTATTACATGCAATAAGCTAACGATAGGCATAGACACAAGCAAAAAGGCCTGCCCCCTGCAACAATCGCAGAGTTCAGGCTTTTTTGCTTGTTATCGCGTTTTGTACCGGCTTGTCCGGTAACGGGCGTTGCCTTCTTATCCGAATCCTGAAATTTAAGGACTGCTTTCTAAACCTTGAATGACCGTTTTCTCTTCCTTTTTGGGAACCAGAACCGTAAAAGAGTCGTCGTGAAGCGTTAACTGCACAATTTGCTTCCCTTTCTCGTACACTCGGGTTGTGCCGGTGCTCTCTTCTTTTTTCTCTTTCCATCCCCATTCCGCGATTACCTTCTGATAGGCTTCGGGAATTTCGTTACTCTCTTTGAGTCCAGTTAGCTTATAATGCACATAGTCCATCTTAGAGTTATTAAGAGCCGTTTCCGTTTGATTGGCCTCTTTGGGGACGGGAAAATTCTTCTCAACCGTTGATCCCACAAAATCCGTCCACGAAGGCTCGGAAGATGCACAGCCTGCGATGACTACGATCATCATCAAGACTCCCCACATGAAGCATAAGGATATTCTTATCCCTCTTCGCCGCATGATCCATTCCTCCTTACCTTGCCTATATACTGAAAAAACTTCCTTGTTGTCATTCTGATATAGATTCCGGATAGGCTAAATGCCCTAGATGCTAACATACCAGTTTTATTATAACGGGTGTCGTATCCATGTCGGTAACAATTTGGTTACATTCCATTTGGTAGAAACTGAAAATAACTCAGTATTCTTTCAGAAAACTAAAAAATATATGTCAGTTTTAAGTTACTTTATTTAACATCATGGAGATCAAATATGAAATTTTATTAATGAAAGCAATCCAGCGAAATACCTCAATTCTCTTCAATAACTTAGCATGTATGCGTTTTATTAAGGAAACCCGACCTTTGTCACCATATCTAACATGAAATTATGATAGGTCACATAAACTTCATACATTTCATAAGGGAGAGGGGATTGCACATGAACCGATATGGACAACGTTGGAAAAAAGGAAGCAGGTATTTGCTAGCTTCTGTACTCATCTCCGGATTATGGATCGGACAGATCCCGCAAGCCCAAGCCGCTTCAGGCCCATTGTCAGCTGCAGTAGCTAAACCATCGCTGGTCACCGGCGAACAATTTCGTCAGTCGATGAAACAAGCCGCTTCCGAAGCGGGAGGCTCCTTTACAATGCCGGAGATCTCCGGTAATCGCGTGCTCCGTAGTCAGGTCGCTGTCTTGCTTCAAGAATGGCTGGGGTTAGAGAAGTCTGCTGAATCCTTCCGCGACATTCCGGACCAGGCAGCTTACGCCGGGGCTGTTGGGGCGGTCGTTAAGGCCGGGCTCATGAAGGGGTATTCCGACACCTCATTTCTGCCCGCGGAGCCGCTCACGGCAAATGATCTTAATCGCCTTCATGGCCGAGTCCTCGGTTATTTGAAACCCTTTGTGCTCCCTGAAGCCACGATATCCGAGATTCAACGGGCGATGGAACAAGGCAAACTTACTTCAAAACAACTGGTTCAGATGTATCTTGACCGCATTGCCAAATACGACGATCAAGGGATCTCCCTGCAGGCGGTCTTAACGATCAACCCCGAGGCACTCAGGATCGCGGAAGCGTTGGATCAAGAACGGGCGGCCAAAGGTCCACGAGGGCCTTTACACGGGATTCCGATCTTAGTGAAAGACAACTTTGATACCTCAGATATGCCTACCACTGCCGGTTGCCAATGTCTGAAAGACTCTATACCCGATCAGGATGCCGATCAAATTGCCAAGCTCAAAGAAGCGGGGGCGATCATCCTAGGCAAAACCAACCTGCACGAGTTCGCCTTTGGGATTACGACCTCCAGCTCGTTAGGCGGCCAAACCAAGAATCCCTATGCCCTGGACCGTTATCCCGGTGGATCTAGCGGTGGTACTGGAGCGGCTATTGCTGCTAACTTAGCTGTCGCCGGACTGGGCACGGATACCGGGGGCTCCATCCGCATACCGTCTAGCTTCAACAGTCTCGTAGGTATTCGCCCAACGATCGGCTTATCCAGTCGGGATGGTATCATTCCTCTGGCCCTGACCCAGGACGTTGGCGGTCCGATCGCCCGAACGGTTGAAGATGCAGCAATTCTGCTCGACGCTACGGCCGGTTATGATCCTGACGATGTTGCTACCGCCTACAGCGTTGGCCGTATCCCGGAAAGCTATACTCGTTTCCTAGATGCGAATGGATTAAAAGGCGCTCGTATCGGTGTAGCCACAGAACTGTTCTTGGAAGGCAACGATCAAGAAAAAGCCGTCTCCAACGTAGTAACTAATGCCGTAAATGAGCTAAGTTCCCTTGGCGCAACGGTCGTTAATATCAAGATTCCCCATTTAGCAGAGATCAATAAGTACCCGAGCTTAAGCGGCTACGAGTTCAAATTTCAGTTGAACGACTACCTAAAAGAATTAGGGGACGACGCCCCTTACCACAGCCTGGCTGAAATCATCGCCTCGGGAGAGTATGATAAAACCCAGGAGTCCTCCATGAAAGCCCGTGAGGCCCGTGAATCCCTGGATACCCAGGAGTACAAGGATATCGTGTTAAAGCGCACCAGCTTGACCCGAGAATCCCTCCTGAAGGTCATGGCGGACTACAATCTCGATGCCATCGTCTACCCGACAAGCACCCAACCACCGGCGTTAATCGGCGAGAGTCAATCATCTGGTAACAACAATCGCTTGAGTCCGTTTTCCGGCTTCCCGGCCATCACGGTCCCGGCTGGCTTTACCGCGGAAGGCTTACCCGTTGGGATCGAATTTCTGGGCCGCGCCTTTGACGAAGGCACGCTAATCAAATACGCTTATAGCTTTGAGCAAGGTACGCGTCACCGCCATGCCCCTAAATGGACGCCTTAACTCTTCTATATATTCAAAAAGAGCACTACCGAATGAACGGTAGTGCTCTTTCCCTTTGCTTGGCGGCGTCCTACTCTCCCAGGACCCTTCGGTCCAAGTACCATCGGCGC
>RCUU01000477.1_pt1 | contig 22148 bp, 20 predicted proteins | sample 2166211 | NCBI WGS metagenome assembly RCUU01 (sample SAMN09932620, study PRJNA488358) | compost metagenome | feature: garden; material: soil; isolation source: compost soil in phenylacetic acid-enriched culture | place: Germany: Experimental Botanical Garden Goettingen | collected 2016-01-27
TGCCCTAAAACTGGTTTGAACTCAATCCTCGCTGGAAATGATAGATACGAGAATGTTGAACTCTATCTATTGAAGGGTGGGTAACGGGATGAAACAGATCATGTTGATTACGGACGGGTGCTCCAATGTCGGAGAAAGCCCGGTGATGGCTGCGGCGCTGGCGAGACAGGAAGGGATCACCGTGAATGTGGTGGGTATCGTGGATTACGGTACGATCGGAGAACTGGGGAGTCTGGAAATCTCTGAAATCGCCAAAGCCGGCGGCGGCATGAGCCGAATTGCCGGAACCGAGAACCTGGCGCAAACGATGCAGATGCTGACGCGAAAAACGGTCGTACAGACGATCCAACAGGCGGTTCACAAGGAGATCCGGCAAATTCTTGGCGATCAGAAGGTCGGGGACTTGCCGCCGGAGACGCGTTCGCAGGTCGTGGAAGTGATCGATGAGCTGAGCGAGAGCAGCCCGCTGCAGGTGGCGCTTCTGATTGACGCCAGCGCCAGCATGAAGCCGAAGCTTCGGGCTGTGGAAGAAGCGATCCGCGACATGATGCTGAGCCTAGGGTCGAGAAAAGGGGAGAGCCAGTTGGCCGTATTCCATTTTCCCGGCTCGCATAGCGGAGAGGATGCCGTCCTGGACGTGGATTGGACCGGCGATTTGGGATCTGCACGTTCGATCTTCCAGCGTCTCGTCATGAGAGGGGCAACGCCAACGGGACCGGCGCTCTTGAAGGTGATGGATTTTATGCGATATGGTACACTGAATGAACATGGTAAGTCTTGGCGTGAGAAGACGGAGGGACAAGATGGAATCCTCGGCGACTACGTCGTCTAAAATCAACCTGCCGCAGGGAACGCGGATAACCGGACGCTGGAACGGGGGACGGTATATCATCCAGCGCTTGCTGGGGCAAGGGGCTAACGGCGTCGTATTCCTGGTGAAACGGGAGAAGAACGGAAAATTATACGCCCTGAAGCTGGGCTTTGATACGCTGGACATCCAATCGGAGATCAATGTGCTAAAAGCGTTGCAGCGTCAAGGAAGGCGGCGGGGCGCGGCGGAACGGGATCTCAATTACCTGGTGGAGGTGGACGACTTCACTTTCCAGGGGAGGGAGATTCCTTTCTACGTTATGCGCTATGTACAAGGGGAGCCGCTGCGTGCCTTCTTGGCCCGGCGGGGTCCTCGTTGGCTGGACGTGGTTGGCCTCCAACTGCTTCAGCAACTCGGACGACTGCACAACTCCGGCTGGGTGTTTGGCGACCTCAAGCCGGAGAATGTGCTCGCCGGATCCTATGGTGACGTCGAACTGATCGACTACGGCGGGGTTACCGGCGAAGGGCGCAGCGTAAAGCAGTTCACGGAGTGGTACGACCGCGGCTTCTGGAGTGCCGGAAGCCGGACGGCGGACCCGGCCTATGACTGGTTTTCTTTTGCCGTCGTCTGCATTCACTTGCTCGCGGAGACGCCGCTGAAGAAAGCGGCCACTCAATTGCCGCAGACGCGCAGCCGCAGTGATCTTCTCGCTATCGTCGAGGGGCAGGAGGCGCTCGCGCCATATCGCGCTTGGCTGAAGCGGGCCTTGAACGGGGAGTTCCGCGATACGGCGGAGGCCTGCCGATTGTGGAAGGAGCTGGTGGCAGACCGCTTCGCTCCGCGGCGTCGGACCCGGCCCTCCACCCCAGGCTGGATCGTAGGCGCATTTGCGGTGTCGGTGACGCTTCTCGCCTGCGCGCTTTACCTGACTTTTAGATTTTAGGGGAGGGGGATGCCCCGATGAAAGAAACCGCGCTGTACCGTTTGACGGAGCAAGTCCGGCGCATCGGCCGCCAAGAACAGTTATGGTCGACCGGGGATGGGATCGTTGTGGCGGTGTCCGGCGGGGTCGACTCGACGGTACTTCTGCATATAATGAAGGAAATCGCTGCCGGCGAGACATTGGGCCTGCAATTGATCTGTGCTCATCTTCATCACGGTTTACGCGGGGATGAGGCCGACCGGGATGCGGAATTTGTACGGGGGCTGGCGGAACGTCTCGGCGTTCCCTTTGACCTGGGATACGTCGATGTTCGCAGCTATATGAAGGAAACGGGAAAAAGCCTGGAACTGGCGGCTCGGGAGAAGCGTTATGAATATTTGCATGAGGTGGCTGAGCGTTACGGAGCCTCGTCCATCGCGCTTGCGCATCACGCCGATGACCAGGCGGAGACGGTGATGATGCGGGTGTTGCGGGGGAGCGGCCCATCCGGGCTGTCCGGAATGAGACCCAAACGCCGGGAAAAAAATGTGGAACTTATCCGTCCCTTGCTTCGTATATACAAGACGGATTTGCTCCTGGCGTGCCGCGAGTCGGGGATTCCCTTCGTGGAAGACAGCAGCAATCGAGATAAAGAGTTTACGCGAAATTCGATTCGGCTGGATGTGTTACCTTTTTTGGGGCAATATAATGGTCAGTTGCCAGAATCGCTGAATCGGCTGGCGGAGCTGGCTGCGGCGGAGGACGATTATCTGCAGCTCGAGGCGTCAAAGTCGTATGATATTCTTGTGCGGAAGGAAGGCGAGATTCTCTCGTTTTCGATCCCGCTTTTCGCCACTTTACATGTCGCTTTACAACGGAGGTTGATTAAACTAATATTAAATTATCTGCCTTTAAGCACGGAGGATCGCGATTTTGTCAAAATTGAGGCGATACGTCAAGGGACGATTCAAGATCGGCCTACGACATGGAGCCTGGATTTGGGCGGCGGCGTCAAATGCGTACGAGAGTATGACATGATCCGCTTTATCCCCCCGGCTGCAGAGAGTCGGATTCCTCATCATACATATTTGGTGGAACAATTTCCGGCGGAAGTGCCGATCGAGGGCATGGACCAGAGCTTGCTTATGACGCGGCTGGGTGCCGGTAGGGAGGGCGTTCTCGCGAAGGCAGAGGGCAATAACGAAGCGATATTTGATGCGGATGAGCTGGTTTATCCGCTTACCGTGCGTTCTCGGATTCCGGGGGATGCCATGAAAGTTATGGGATTAAACGGCAGCAAAAAGGTAAAAGATATTTTCATCGATGCGAAAATACCTCCATCCCTACGCTCCCGCATCCCGATCCTAACGGATGCCGCAGGCCGGATCCTATGGATTCCCGGCGTTCGCCGTTCCGCGGTCGCCGCAGTGAACCCGCGTACGACTTCTGTCGTGCATATGGTTCTGGTACCGACTGAGGTCCGTACGCACCTAGAGGATTAGCGAAAGACCGGCATTCATAGTATAACGTAGGAGGTTCACTTATTTTGCTAAACGATATCCAGGAAATTTTGATTACGCGGGAACAAATTCAAGAGAAGGTCGTCGAGCTGGGCAAGCAACTGAGCGCGGAATATGAAGGCCGCAATCCGCTCGTGATTTGTATCTTGAAAGGCGCTTTTATTTTCATGGCCGACCTGGTGAAGGAAATTACTGTACCGATTGAGCTTGATTTCATGGCCGTCTCCAGTTATGGGGCGGGTACCCGTTCTTCCGGGGAAGTCAAGATCATCAAGGACTTGGATACTTCTGTAGAGGGTCGCGACATTCTGATTGTGGAGGACATTATCGATAGTGGGCTAACGCTTAGCTATTTGATTGACGTTCTCGAGCGGCGCAAGGTCAAATCCGTAAAAGTCGTAACGCTGTTCGACAAACCCGCACGGCGTACGGTGAAATTGGAAGCCGACTTGTCGGGATTTGTTCTGCCGGACGAATTCGTTGTTGGATACGGGCTGGATTATGCCGAGAAATACCGTAACCTCCCATTCATCGGAGTACTGAAGCCGGAGATTTACACCAGTTGATTTCGTCGTCCGCATGGACGAAGGACCACCCTTGCCGCAATTTTGAAATGGCAAGATTGGCTATGGTAAAATAACTTAAGGTCTTGAGAGGAGGTTGGGGATGAATCGGTTCATCCGGAATTCTGGTTTTTATTTAATACTTTTCTTAGTCGTGGTGGGCATCGTCCAATTCCTCAATGGCGGACAAGAAGCAACCGTCACCCCTAAGTATTCGGACTTACGTCAGGAACTGAAGGATAATAACGTTGCTGATCTAACCGTTAAATTTGACGGTTACGCTTATCTGGTAACCGGTAAGTATAAGGAAGCTGTCAATAACGACAAGACGAAGAATTTCTCTCTATATGTTCCTTTTGACGAGAACGTTGTAAAGGAAATTATCGCTTATAGCGACCAGAACGGTTTCAGCGTGGAATGGAAGAAAATGCAGGGCGAAAGCATCTGGCTGACCTTCCTGACTTCGATCGTTCCGCTTGCGATTATGTTCATCTTGTTCTTCTTCCTGTTTAATCAAGCGCAGGGCGGCGGCGGCAAAGTCATGAACTTCGGCAAGAGTCGAGCGCGTCTCTATAATGAGGAGAAGAAGAAGGTCACGTTCGAAGACGTGGCGGGTGCCGACGAAGAGAAGCAAGAGCTTGTCGAAGTGGTTGATTTCCTGAAAGATCCGCGGAAATTCTCCGCTGTTGGCGCGAGAATTCCGAAAGGCGTATTGCTCGTGGGCCCTCCGGGTACCGGTAAAACTTTGCTCGCTCGCGCGGTAGCCGGCGAAGCGGGGGTTCCTTTCTTCAGCATTTCCGGTTCTGACTTCGTAGAAATGTTCGTTGGGGTCGGGGCATCCCGTGTCCGGGATTTGTTCGAGAATGCCAAGAAGAACGCGCCTTGTATCATCTTTATCGACGAAATTGACGCGGTTGGCCGTCAGCGCGGCGCCGGACTTGGCGGCGGGCATGACGAACGCGAACAAACGCTGAACCAATTGCTCGTAGAAATGGACGGTTTCGGCGGTAACGAGGGCATTATCATCATCGCTGCAACGAACCGTGCGGATATTCTGGACCCGGCCTTGCTGCGTCCGGGACGTTTTGACCGTCAAATCACAGTGGATCGTCCGGATGTGAAGGGGCGCGAAGCCGTATTGAGAGTGCATGCGCGCAACAAGCCGCTGACGAAGGACGTCAAGCTAGACGTTATCGCGAAGAGAACGACCGGTTTCACCGGTGCGGATCTGGAGAACTTGCTGAACGAAGCAGCGCTCCTCGCCGCACGTCGGAACCGCAAAGATATCTCCATGCCGGAAGTGGATGATGCGATCGACCGCGTTATTGTCGGGACTGAGAAACGCAGCCGCGTGATCAGCGACCGTGAGAAACGGATCGTAGCTTACCACGAAGCGGGGCATACCATTGTCGGTTACTTTTTGGAGCATGCCGATATGGTACACAAAGTAACGATTATTCCACGCGGTCGTGCCGGCGGGTATGTGATCATGCTGCCGAAGGAAGACCGTATGTTGGCCACGAAGAACGAGCTGCTGGACCGGGTAACCGGGTTACTTGGCGGCCGCGTATCCGAGGAGCTGTTTATCGGCGAAATCGGGACCGGCGCGTACAGCGACTTCCAGCAAGCGACCAACATCGTGCGCAGCATGATTATCGAATACGGGATGAGCGAGAAGCTCGGACCGATGCAGTTCGGCACGTCGCAAGGCCAAGTGTTCCTGGGCCGCGATATCGGCCACGAACAGAATTACAGCGATCAAATCGCTTACGAGATCGATCAGGAAATGCACCGGTTCATCAGCGAATCGTATGAACGTTGTAAGCAGTTGCTGACCGAGCATGCCAAGGAAGTCCACCTCATCGCGGAAACGCTGCTTGAAGTGGAGACGTTGGAGCTGGAGCAAATCAAGTCTCTGATCGAAACCGGCTCGTTGGACGGTTTGAAGAAGGACGGCAAAGACGACGGCAACGGTTCTTCGGAACCGGGTGAACCGACCATCGACAACGTTGGTGATGTTCGCGTTCGCATCCAAGGCAAAACCGAGGATCCGGCGCCTACCGCCCCAGTTGGGGACATTCCAAATGACGTTCCGGGCGGCACGGCCAGCGATCGGACGAATGATCCGGTCGTCGACGCACCGCAAGGCACCGTCAGCGACACCCCGGCTCAATCCGATTCGGCTGACGAAGGCAAAGATCCAAACAACGGTGGCAGCACGCCAACCGTGTAAACCATATCAGCAAAGACCTCATCCGGGAAACGTGACGTTTCCCGGATTTTTTGTTTGAGATGTGGGGGCCCGCTTGTGAATGTATGCGAAAAATCGAATAGAAACCATTAGATTTGGCGATTTCTACGGAATGTATATGAAATTCCGCATACGTTTACGCAAATGGAAGAGAAAGAGCTAGAATCTGTATGAAAAACCGAATAGAATCCGGGATTCATGCTACGAGTCACACTTTTTGTGCGAAAAATCGAATATAATTCGCTTCTATAGGGGTGTAGGAACAATTCGAGCGTTTGCCCCGTACCCGCCAGGTGTCGCTTACAATGGGGGGGAAGCGAGTCCCGGCTCTTTTTACCAAAAATTTTAGATAATCAAGAACGCTCGAATCCCCTCGTTAATCCTGATTTTTCCTGCAAAATCATGGGCAATTGCCGCTATACGCAAGCGGACGGCGCATTGACAGTGCCTTTCACCTTGTGTAAATTAGTTGATAAACACCGTGTGAAATTTAATACGTTCTTGCCGTTTCACGCAGGATTGCCATACAAAGCAGCGAGAAGCCCGACCGACGCGAAGAGAGATAGAAGGCTAGGTGGGGCCAAACAGCAACAGACGATACAAGAGCTTATGGGGGAGGAATTCAAGTGGAGGCTCTAGCGCTTGAACGTAAAGCCGAAATGAACCGCGAACTGCGGGAAAGGCTGGTTCAGCTCAAGAAAGAACGCAACGCAATCATACTGGCACATTATTATCAGCGGGATGAGATCCAAGAGGTGGCGGATTTCCGGGGTGATTCTTTTTTGCTGGCTCAGAAGGCCGCTTCGACCGATGCGGAAACGATCGTGTTCTGCGGCGTTCATTTTATGGGGGAAAGTGCGAAGATTCTGGCGCCAAACAAAACGGTGCTTATTCCTGATGAGCGTGCGGGTTGCCCGATGGCCGACATGGTGAATGTCGACGGCTTGCGTAAGCTGAAGGCCCAGCATCCAAACGCCAAAGTGGTGACGTACATCAACTCCTCGGCAGAAATCAAGGCAGAGACCGATATCTGCTGCACCTCGTCAAATGCAGTGAAAGTGATCAATTCTGTCGATGCGGACGAAATCATCTGGGTGCCGGATAAGAACCTTGGCCATTACGTGCAGCAGCATACCGACAAGAAGCTGATTATCTGGGAAGGGTACTGCAACACGCATGATATGTTGACGGTCAAAGACGTCGTTGAGATGAAAGCGAAATACCCGAACGCCGAGTTCGTCGTGCATCCGGAGTGTCGTCCGGAGGTTGTAGCGATGGGCGATTTCGTGGGCAGCACTACGGCAATCTTGGATTATTGCAAAAATTCCTCCGCCAAGGAGTTTATCGTCGGTACGGAGGATGGAACAGGGTATCAGCTGCGTAATGACAGCCCGGACAAAACGTTCCATTTTGCCACCAAATTCCTGGTTTGCCCGAACATGAAAGTCAATAACTTGAAGAAACTGGTCAAATGCCTGGAAACGATGCAGCCGCAAATCTACGTACCGACCGTCGTTGCCGACAAAGCCAGATTATCCTTAGAGCGCATGTTACAAGTTAAGTAGCATGCGCTACTCTCTTGTCCAAGATAGGTGACGATGGTGATTCCACAATATTTGGTTGATTTTGAGGCAGGACAGCTGCCGGTCGTCGATACGGATGTCATCGTGATCGGTTCGGGGATTGCGGGGCTCTTTACCGCTATCAAAGCAAGTGAAAAAGAGCGCGTGATCCTGATTACAAAAAAATCGATGCTGGAAAGCAATACCAGGTACGCTCAAGGCGGCATCGCCGCTGTGATTTCCGAAGAGGATTCCCCGGTTTATCACCGTCAGGATACGCTGCTGGCCGGAGCGGGCTTATGCTCCTCTGAAGCGGTGGATATCCTGGTCAACGAAGGGCCGGAAGGCGTTAAAGAGCTGATGATGTTAGGCACCGCCTTCGATTTGGAGAACGGTGAGCTCGCTCTGACGAAAGAGGGGGCGCACAGCCATCGCCGGATCTTGCATGCCCATGGGGATGCGACGGGATATGAGATCGTGCGAGCCTTGTCCGAGCAAGCGGGAGCCCATCCCAATATCGAAGTTTGGGACAATCATTATGTGATCGATTTGATCACCGAGGAGAATGAATGCCTAGGCGCGCTCGTACAGCGGCCAGACGGGCAGCGCGTGTTTCTGCGCGGGAATGCGACGATTCTGTGCTCCGGCGGAGCTGGGCAGTTGTATCGCTATACGACCAATCCCGAGGTAGCCACGGGCGATGGGGTTGCTATCGCATACCGGGCGGGAGCGATTCTTCGCGACATGGAGTTTATTCAATTTCACCCTACATCGCTCTGTTATCCGGGCGCGCCGCGGTTTCTGATCTCTGAGGCGGTTCGCGGCGAAGGGGCCGTGTTGCGCAATATCAAAGGCGAGCGGTTCATGAGTAAATACCATGAGCTGCTTGAGCTGGCGCCGCGGGATATCGTGGCTCGGGCCATCGTCAGCGAAATGGAAGCGACGGGGGCAAGCATCGTGTACCTCGATATCACGCACGAGGATCCGGAGAAAGTCAGATCCCGATTCCCAACGATTTACGAAACCTGCCTTGGCTATGGGCTTGATTTGACGGCCGACTGGATTCCCGTTGCGCCGGCTGCGCATTATATGATGGGAGGCGTCCGTGTCAGCCATCACGGAGAGACGAGTGTGCATCGGTTGTTCGCCTGCGGCGAAGTTTCGTCGACCGGCGTACATGGCGCGAACCGGCTGGCCAGCAACTCGTTGTCGGAAGCGATCGTGTTCGGGCGTCGGATTATTCAGCGGATTGGGGAGCTGCCTCCGCGCACCCGAACCGGGGAGACCGTGGCTTACCATGACGGCCGTCTGGCTCCGGCACCGTCTTCGTTAGTGGAACGCCGCTTGGACTTGCAGAAAACGATGGTCCGCCGTGCCGGTTTGCGTCGAACGGCGGAAGGATTGGCCAAGGGGATCACGGAGCTGGAGCGGCATCAGGCGATTTTTAGCCAGGCGCTGCATACCCGCGAAGAGTGGGAATACGCCAATATGCTGACCTGCGCGCTGCTGTTGGCCAAATCGGCGCTAGCGCGCGAGGAGAGCCGGGGCGGGCATTACCGCGAGGACTTCCCGGAACGCAGCGACGAGAAGTGGCGCAAGCATCTACTTTGGCAGCGGGATAAAGGAATGTTGGAGGAAACTAGCGATGATGTTTAATGGATATAATGAAGGACTTGTGGAGGCCATCCGCGGCTGGTTGAAGGAAGATGTGGGCTCCGGTGACGTGACGACCGCGGTAACGATCCCTGCGGGTCATGAGTCCAAAGGGATCATTCATGCCAAGCAGGGCGGGATTGTTGCCGGAGTGCCGGTGGCTCAGCTTGTCTTCGAGATCGTGGATCCGAATCTGACGTTTACGCCGCACGTGAAGGACGGGGAACGTATCGAGAAAGGCGCGATTCTGGCCGAGGTGGAAGGAAGCACGCATAGCATTTTGACCGGGGAGCGGTTAGCCCTGAACTTGTTGCAACGCTTGTCTGGTATCGCAACGCGCACGAAGACGTTTGTGGAAGCGTTGGGCGGGCTGCCGACCCGGCTGGTGGATACACGCAAGACGACGCCGGGCCACCGGATGCTGGAGAAGTATGCGGTCCGTACTGGAGGAGGTTCGAATCACCGCTTCGGGTTGTACGACGCCGTCATGATCAAGGATAATCATATTAAAGGGGCCGGTGGCATCACCCAGGCGGTGAGCCGCGCTCGTGCTCATATTCCGCACACGATGACGATTGAAGTGGAGACGGAAAACCTGGAACAGGTGGAGGAAGCCCTGCAAGCTGGCGCGAATATTATCATGCTCGACAACATGGCTCCCGACCTGATGAAGGAAGCGGTGCGCCGAATCAAGACCAAGGCGCCGCATGTGACGGTGGAAGCATCGGGCAACGTGTCGCTGGAAACGATCCGTGGGATTGCCGAGAGCGGCGTGGACGTCATTTCTGTGGGACGTCTGACGTATTCTTTTGAAAGCCTGGATATCAGTTTGGATTTGAACGGCAAAAAGGAGGCCTAACAAGCGCATGTTCCTTGTAGTCGATGTAGGCAATACGAATATCGTGCTGGGGATTTACCGGGGCAAGGAGTTGCTCCATCATTTCCGCATCAGTACGAATCGCCAGGCCACGGTGGACGAGTACGGCGTATTGATCCATAATCTGTTCCACATGGTGGGGATCCGGGAAGCCGAGATGGAGGGCGTCATCATTTCCTCGGTAGTACCGCCGTTAATGCACGTGCTTGAGGAGCTGAGCGAAAAATATTTGCGGCACAAGCCGCTGGTCGTTGGCCCGGGGATCAAAACCGGGCTGAACCTCCGTTACGAAAATCCGCGCGAAGTTGGAGCGGACCGGATCGTCAACGCGGTGGCCGCCATCGAGCAGTACGGAGGGCCGCTGGTCGTCGTTGACTTCGGCACGGCCACGACGTTTGACTGCATCGATGCGGCATGCAATTACCTTGGCGGCGCGATCGTGCCGGGCATCGGGATTTCGACGGAAGCGCTGTACCAGCGAGCTTCCAAGCTGCCGCGCATCGAACTCGAGAAGCCGAAGAAGGTTATTGGCCGCAATACGGTGAATGCGATGCAGGCCGGGATTATTTTTGGCTATGCTGGACAGGTTGATGGCATTGTGGAACGGATCGCTCAGGAGATGGGCGAGAAACCGAAGGTGATCGCGACCGGAGGACTTGCGGAGCTGATCGCCAGCGAAACGCGAACCATTGAAGAAGTAAACTCGCAGCTAACCCTGGAAGGGCTGCGGATTATCTACGAACGCAATCAATAAAGCAGGCGATGGTTATACTGGGATAAGTTGAAATCTCAAGTCAAGTTCAAAAAGTCAGGATAGATGACTTTTTGAACTACCTTTGTAAGAAGCGAAAGGAGGTCCTTCGCATGATGGACCAGAACAGCAAGCAAGATCGGTTGATCCGCGGGATCGCCATGGGCGGGAAAGTGCGCGCTTTCGCCGTGCGGACGACCCAGCTGGTGGAGGAGCTGCGCCGCCGGCATGATACGTACCCGACCGCAACAGCCGCCTTCGGGCGCACGCTGACCGCCGCCGCCATGATGGGCGCGATGCTCAAGGGCGAGGAGAAGCTGACCGTACAGGTTAAAGGCGACGGACCGATCGGACAAATTATTGCGGATGCGAACGCCAAGGGCGAAGTGCGCGGCTACGTCAAGAACCCGCATGTCCATTTGCCGAGCAACAGTCAAGGGAAATTGGACGTTCGCGGCGTTGTCGGAACGGAAGGATTTATCCACGTTACGAAGGATTTGGGACTCAAGGAGCCTTACCGCGGTAGCGTGCCTTTAATTTCCGGCGAGTTGGGCGAGGATTTTACGTATTATTTTGCCGTGTCGGAGCAAACCCCTTCCGCCGTTGGATTGGGCGTGCTCGTGGACGTGGACAATTCGGTGATCGTAGCGGGCGGTTTTATCATTCAGCTGCTGCCGGGCTTAAGTGATTCCGAAATCGACTCGATCGAAAAAGCGGTGGGTCAGCTTCCACCGGTGACGGCGCTGCTCGATCAGGGGTTGGAGCTGGACGAAATGCTGCGCTGGATCGTGCCGGACGTGCAGGTGCTGGAGGAAATGGACATCGTGTTCTCCTGCAACTGTTCACGGGAGCGGGTAGAGCGCACGCTGATCAGCTTGGGTAAGAAGGAGCTGGAGGAACTGCGGGACGAAGGCAAAGAGACGGAGGTCGTTTGCGATTTCTGCAACGAACCGTACCTATTTAACCCCGAGGAACTGGACGAGTTGATTGCTCAGACGGAGAAATAAGCAAATAAGGCCAAAGATACTTTGCAGATAGGGTCATTTAGACCTCGGATGCAAAGTATTTTTTGTGACTTTTCTTGACAACTCCGATCGGGGTTGTTAAGATAATAATCAGAAAACCAACTTATTTACTCGGAAATAAATGAAAGCCGATAAATCGCACATCCTAACATCTTGAGCTTTCATTTTGTGCAGCTAGATCGACGACGGTAATTTTTATCCAAAGGGAGGATATTTAATATGGCAAAAGTCGTAAATAGTGTAACGGATTTGATCGGAGATACGCCGCTGGTTCGGTTGAATCGGATCGTACCGGAAGATAGCGCGGAGATCTATGTAAAGCTGGAATACCAAAATCCGGGCTCCAGCGTGAAGGACCGGATCGCGATCAGCATCGTTGAGGAAGCGGAGAAGGCCGGCAAGCTGAAGCCGGGCGGAACGATTATCGAAGCGACAAGCGGCAATACGGGGATCGGCTTGGCGATGGTAGCTGCAGCGAAAGGCTATAAAGCCGTTATCGTGATGCCGGAAACGATGAGCTTGGAACGTCGTAACCTGCTGCGTGCCTACGGGGCGGAGCTTGTCTTGACGCCGGGAGCCGAAGGCATGAACGGCGCGGTGAAGAAAGCCGAGGAGCTGCTGGCAGCGAATCCGGATTATTTCCTGGCGGACCAGTTCAGAACGCAAGCGAACGTGAAAATCCACCGCGAAACGACCGGACCGGAAATCGTTGAAGCGATTGAATCGCTGGACGGCCGTTTGGATGCATTCGTTGCAGGGATCGGTACGGGCGGTACGATTTCCGGTGCGGGTGAGGTATTGAAGAAACGGTTCCCGGATCTGAAGATTTACGCGGTTGAACCGGCAGCATCGCCGATTCTGTCTGGCGGCAAACCTGGACCGCACAAAATCCAAGGCCTTGGTGCGAACTTCATTCCGGAAATTTTGAATCGTGAAATTTATGATGAAATCATTCATGTGGAGAACGATGAAGCGTTCGAACAAGCACGTACGGTCGCGAAAGAGGAAGGCATCCTGTCCGGTATTTCCTCCGGCGCTGCAGTGTTTGCTGCCTTGAAGGTGGCTAAGGAGCTGGGCAAAGGCAAACGTGTCGTTGCCATCATTCCAAGCAACGGCGAACGTTACCTCAGCACGCCGCTGTACAATTTCGAAGCTTAATCACTCCTAGGAGAGCGATGACGCCCCCCGGCCGTTCTAACCGAACGGTCCGGGGTCTTTTATTATGAGGCGAACTTCTAGTATACTAGCTTCCAATAAGAGAAGTGCATCTATAAGATGAAGCTTGGAGGACGAACACGGTTCATGAAAAAGTTGACGACCTGGGAGCAATGGAAAGATTGGGCGGGGACAGGCGACTGGACGATGCTGCCCTTTGCGGTCAAATGCCCGTTGGCGGCTTCGGGTTTGCCTGAGGATTGGTTCCGGGCTTGGAAGGAAGCCGGACCGTACGCTTGCGTGTTGGAGAGTGGCAAGGGAGGAAGGTACACCTTTCTAGGCTTAGAGCCGGTTTCTGTCATCCGCGGCAAGGGTGGCGAAGCCATCGTGCAAGATCCTGCTTCTGGTACGGCATCGGTCCTCCGAGGCAAGCCGCTGGAGTTGTTGCGGGAGTGGATGGCTCCGTTCCGGTCGCCCGAGGTGCCGGGGCTACCCAAGTTCACCGGCGGAGCCGTCGGTTATCTCGCCTATGATGTAGCGCGATCGTTGGAGCGCCTGCCGAACCTGGCGCAGGACGACCTTGGCCTCGACGACTACGTTTGGATGCGGTTGGAGGAGATGTGGGCTATCGATCAGGGGGAGGGCGACGTGTATTGCGTCGTCTATGTCCCGATCGCCTCGATGTCTCTGGAACAACTGCGGGATGGTTACCGTCGCGCCGAAGCGCGGGCTTTGCGCATGACGGAGCGCTGGACAGGCTTCTACGCTGCGACCGCTGCTTCCCCGGCGGAAACCCCGACTCCGCTTCCTCCGCTCGGCGACGAGGAGTTGGAGCGCCGCCGTCTGTCCATCTCGATGACGCAGGAGGCGTTCGAAGCGGCGGTGCGCCGGGTGCAGGAATATATCGCCGCCGGCGACGTATTTCAGGTGAACCTGTCGCTGCGCCAGGCTTTTGCGTTGGTGGCGTCACCTGAACAGGTGTACGAGCAGCTCAGGCGGTTGAACCCGTCGCCATATATGGGCTTGCTCCGCTTCCCCGATTTCCAACTCGTGTCCGCTTCGCCGGAGCTGCTGGTGAAGGTGGAGCAAGGGAAGATCAGCACCCGCCCGATTGCGGGAACGCGGCGGCGGGGACATACACCGGAGGAGGATTGGCAGATGGAGGCGGAGCTTCGCGCGAGCGACAAGGAGCAGGCCGAGCACATTATGCTGGTCGACCTTCTGCGCAACGACATCGGTCGTGTGGCGGAGTATGGGACGGTACGGGTCAGCGAGCTTTTTACTGTGGAGCGCTATTCGCACGTTATGCATCTGGTGTCTGAGGTCGAAGGGGTGCTGGGTGGGGATCTTACGTTGTACGATGCGATCGCTGCTGTTTTTCCGGGAGGAACGATTACCGGGGCGCCTAAGGTACGAACGATGGAAATCATCGAGGAGCTGGAGCCGATCACGCGGGGACCTTATACCGGCGCAATGGGATGGATTGACTATACCGGGAATATGGAATTAAATATTATTATACGTACGCTGGTCGCGAAGGATGGCGTCGGCTACTTGCAGACGGGGGCTGGCATCGTGATTGATTCGGACCCGTACCGTGAGTATAGGGAATGCTTTAACAAGGCCAGGGCTGTTGCTTTGGCGATCCAACAGAGTGAGCAGAGCCAGCTGGACAAAGTCTAGGACAGGAGATGAGATGAGATGATTTTGGTGATCGATAACTACGATTCTTTTACGTACAATTTGGTGCAGTATTTAGGTGAGTTAGGTGAGGAAGTAACTGTCCGCCGCAACGATGAGATTGATCTTGCGGGAATTGAGGCTTTGCAGCCGGATCATATTTTAATATCCCCCGGTCCATGTACCCCAAATGAGGCTGGGATCACGCTGGATTTGATCGAGCGTTTTAAAGGGGTGATCCCGATCTTCGGCGTTTGCCTGGGGCATCAGGCGATCGGCCAAGCTTTTGGCGGTAACGTGATTCGTGCCGAGCGGTTGATGCACGGCAAGACGTCGCCGATCCACCATCAGGGAGAATCGGTGTTTGCCGGCCTGCCGTCGCCGTTTACGGCCACGCGGTACCATTCTCTGATCGTGGAGCGCGAGAGCCTGCCGGATTGTCTGGAAATTACCGCCGAGACGGCGGAAGGGGAGATCATGGGACTGCGCCACAAAGAGTATGCCGTTGAAGGTGTGCAGTTCCATCCGGAATCGATTATTACTCAGCATGGCCATCAAATCCTCCGTAATTTCCTGAATCGGAAGGCGGAAGCCAAAGCATGAAATACATCGGGGTGGATGGAGTTCCGACCCCGACCGATCAAGCCGTGATCTCCGTAATGGATCACGGCTTTATGTACGGGATCGGTTTGTTTGAGACGTTCCGTACGTACGGAGGTCGACCGTTTCTGCTGGAGCGGCATCTGGATCGGCTGATGGCAGGCTGCAGGGCGTTAGGGATCGATTTCAAGGCCGATCCCGGCCGGGTTGAGTCGGAAATCAGTGAGTTGCTCGTGCAAAACGGATTGGCTGAAGGCTACATCCGGTATACGGTAACGGCCGGTGAGGGGCCGCTTGGCTTGCCGGTCGGTGACTACGATAAGCCGAGAGTCGTAATCTACGTGAAGTCGTTGCCGGAGCCAGGGGTGACGCTGTATACCGACGGGAAGCCGCTGTGGCGGCTGGAGACGCTCCGGAACACGCCGGAGGGCGAGGTGCGCTTCAAATCGCTGCACTACATGAATAGCGTGCTGGCGAAACGCGAGCTGGCGCGGCTGGAACGCGCGGCGGCGCAGCAGTCCGTCGCTCCCGTCCCTGCGGAAGGCTTGCAGCTGACGGCCCAGGGATGGTTGGCGGAGGGGATCGTCAGCAATGTATTTTTTGTGCGGAATGGCAAATGTTATACGCCGAATCTGGAAACGGGGATTCTCCCCGGCATTACTCGCGCCATGGTGCTGGAGCTGGCAGCCGAGAAGGGGATTCCGACGGAGGAGGGCTGCTACACTTGGGACGATCTGTTGGCGGCCGACGAGGTCTTCTTGACAAATTCGATCCAAGAGCTCGTGCCTGTGACGGAATTGGCGGAGTCTAGCAAACAAGGCGGACAGGAGATGCAGCGGCACAAGGTCGGGACCGGCCATATCGGGCCGGTTACGGAACGACTGCTGGGGGAATATAGAGAGAAAGCGAGGAATGACGATGCAGCCGATCATATATAAACGCAGCTACCGGCTGGGCGAGGCGTCCTTTACGCTCGGTGAGCGCACGCTGGTGATGGGGATTCTGAACGTGACACCGGACTCTTTTTCCGATGGAGGCCGTTATAATAACGTGGAACGCGCTTTACAGCACGCTCGGGAGATGATTGCGGAGGGAGCGGATATCATTGATGTCGGCGGAGAATCAACGCGTCCGGGTCATGAACCTGTAAGCGAACAAGAGGAGCTGGAGCGGGTCATTCCCGTGGTAGAGGCGATGCACCGCGAGCTGCCGCAAGTTCCCTTGTCGGTGGATACGTACAAGGCAAAGGTCGCGAGAGAAGCGCTGAAGGCGGGCGCCCACATCATCAATGATGTATGGGGCTTTAAGGCGGAGGCGCGGATGGCGGAAGTGGCGGCGGAGTTTGGTTGTCCGGTGATTTTGATGCATAACCGTCAGGATCGTAATTACGGCGACTTGCTTGCCGATGTGGCGGCGGATTTGCGAGAATGCGTGGAGATCGCTCGTAAAGCTGGCGTGAAGGACGAGAATATTATTTTGGACCCGGGTATCGGTTTTGCCAAGGATTATTCCGAGAACCTCCGTGTCATGCGTGCACTGGACGATTTGATAACGTTGGGTTATCCGCTCCTGCTCGGGACGTCCCGCAAGCGATTTATCCGTACCGCGTTAGACCTTCCGGTCGATGAAGTAGTGTTCGGTACGGCGGCGACTGTGGCGCTAGGGGTTGCGCAGGGCTGCCAGATTGTCCGCGTTCATGACGTGAAGGAGATCAAGCAGACCGTGCAAATGTGCGATGCGGTCGTGTACACTCAATAAATTGCTGGAAAAGGAGCCGAAATCATGGACAAAATGGTGCTGCGGCGCATGGAATATTACGGGTACCACGGCGTGTTCGAGGAGGAGCGCAAGCTGGGCCAGCGCTTCTACGTGGATTTGGAGCTGGAGATGGATCTGCGCCAGGCGGGAATCCACGATGACTTGACTCAAACGGTAAATTACGCCGAATTGCATGGGCTGGTCAAGGATATTGTCGAGCTAAAAAGCTTTCAATTGATCGAAGCGTTGGCGGAGCATATTGCATCCGCGGTATTGGACACTTATACTAGGGTAGATGCGTTAACGGTTCGGGTCACCAAGCCGCACCCTCCGTTTGATATCCATTTCGACGGTGTGACGGTGGAGATGTACCGTTCCAGAAAGTGAGCCAATCGTTTATGAACCTGACTTCTCCCTCTGAGCTTTCAGAGGCTTATATTGCTTTAGGCGCCAATCTGGGAGACCGCGAGGCCACCCTCATGCAGGCGATCACAGCGCTGCAGGAGCATCCAGCGATTGAGGTCCTGCGTTGTTCCAATTTATATGAAACCGATCCGGTAGGATACCTGGATCAGCCGTGTTTCGTGAATATGGCTGTTGCGCTGCGTACCTCGCTGGATCCTGAGGTGCTGCTTGAAGTTATGCTGGATATTGAGCTGCGATTAGGGCGAGAGCGCAAAATACGTTTCGGGCCGCGCACGGTGGACCTTGATTTGTTATGGACTGGAGGCAGAGTGGTGAATACGCCGCTTCTTACATTGCCTCATCCACGGATGATGGAGCGGGCTTTCGTACTTGTCCCGTTGTCAGACATTGTGCCGGAAGGGGAGCTCTCCGGCCTGTATGAGCGCATTCAGAGTGCCTTGGACACCCTAGATGGAAAGGAAGGCGTCCGGTTTTGGAAAACATGCACCTGGCACAGCGCATCCGCGCTTTCCGAAAACTAAAAGGATTTACCCAGCAAGAGCTGGCTGAGAAGTCCGGCGTGTCCCTAGCTTTATTAGGAGCGGTGGAACGGGGGAACCGCCGGGCAGATGATCAAATTTTAACTAAAATTGCAAATTGTTTGGGCATCTCCTTAGCGGAGCTGAAGCCCGATAAATAAGCTAGGCCGCTTGTAACCTAACCTTATCGAAATGGAGGGAACCATCTTGCTGAAGATTGGCGATATCGAAATGAAAAACCAAGTCGTGCTTGCTCCGATGGCAGGCGTATGCAATCCGGCCTTTCGCCTGATTGCCAAAGAATTTGGAACAGGGCTGGTCTGCGCAGAGATGGTGAGCGATAAAGCGATCATCCATGGCAACAAGCGTACTCGAGAAATGCTTTTTGTGGACGAGCGGGAGAAGCCGCTTAGCCTGCAAATTTTCGGTGGGGACCGCGCATCGCTTGTGGAGGCGGCCAAAGTCGTTGATCAGGAAACGAATGCCGACATCATTGATATTAATATGGGTTGTCCGGTGCCGAAGGTGACGAAATGCGATGCCGGCGCACGTTGGTTGCTCGAGCCGAATAAGATTTACGAGATGGTCTCGGCCGTTGTGGATGCGGTGAGTAAACCGGTAACGGTGAAAATGCGGATCGGCTGGGATGCAGAGCATATTTACGTTGTGGACAACGCCAAAGCGGTGGAACAAGCCGGTGGCAAAGCCGTCAGCGTGCATGGCCGGACGCGCGAGCAGCTGTACACCGGGCAGGCGGATTGGAGTTACATTCGTCAGGTGAAGGAAGCCGTATCGATTCCCGTGATCGGCAATGGCGACGTGGCGACGCCGGAGGATGCCAGACGGATGCTGGATGAGACCGGCTGCGACGGCGTGATGATTGGACGCGGGGCACTCGGCAACCCTTGGATGCTCTATCGGACAGTCGAGTACCTGAAGACCGGTGAATTGCTTCCGGAGCCGGATGCGGAGGAGAAGATTCGCATTGCGATCTTGCACATGGACCGTTTGGCCGCTCTTAAAGGCGAGCATGTGGCCGTTCGCGAAATGCGCAAGCATTTGGCCTGGTATTTGAAAGGCCTTAAGGGCGCAGCGCCCATTAAGGATCTCATTATGGAAGAAACACGGCGTGACGAGATGGTGCGCATTCTTGAGGGTTTTGTCGCTGGCATTTCGACAGTAGCCGTACCTGATGAGGTATCCGCCTAAGGTTGAAGGGGAAGGTCATGAAACGTTTACATTTGTAAATTCGGGTGTCATTGACAATTGAGAATCGTTCACCTATAATTTCACAATATAAATTCGACTCAGGGCGTTAGGCTTTCCTCTAGGGATGGTCTGACCCTTATCACATAATGCATATGATATACACAATGAGTTGGGAATTTAGAGACCATTGCTGCCGGAAGCGAGCGCTTCCAAGCACCTAAGCGGCAGTGGAACGGCAAAGGAACATTTTCCTAAAGGGAAGCGTTCATTTTCCAGGAGGGTTTTCGGGTGCCGCACGCACCGTGCGAAAATTTTTTCCATGACAGGAGAATCGGTTGAGATGAGCGATAAAGAAGTTATTCTTACCCAGGACGGTCTGAAGAGACTGGAAGAAGAATTGGAAAACCTGAAATCTGTGAAACGCCGCGAGGTTGCGGAACGGATTAAAGTAGCCATCGGATACGGGGATATCAGTGAGAACTCGGAATACGAGGACGCGAAGAACGAGCAGGCCTTTATCGAAGGGCGAATCATCACGCTGGAGAAAATGCTGCGTAACGCTCGGATCATCAACAACGACGAAATCGACACGGATACGGTGAGCATCGGTTCGATCGTGACGGTAGAAGATCTGGAATTTGGAGATACGATGGAATACGCTATCGTTGGGACGGCGGAATCCGATCCGATGCAGAACAAAATCTCGAACGAAAGTCCTGTTGGCAAAGCGATTCTCGGGAAGAAAAAAGGCGCCGTTGTGGACGTCAACGTTCCGGCCGGCGTGATTCAATATAAAATCGTGGACATTAAGAAGTAAGGCGGAATGAGCGACGAAAGAAGCTTCCCCAGCGGAAGCTTCTTTCACTGTTTCTTTTGTCGGCGAGCAAAATTCAGCGGGATTAAGGAGTGGAGTAGGGCTATGAGCGAAGAGATCAATAATCAGGAAGCCATGGAAGTCAGCGAGCTGTTGCAAATTCGCCGCGATAAATTGGACGAGCTGCGCGGATTAGGGATCGACCCTTTCGGCAAAAAATACGAACGTACCCATATGGCGGGTGACATTCTTCAGCAGTATGACGAGCTTTCCAAGGAAGACTTGGAGGAGAAGAACGTAGAGGTTTCCATCGCCGGTAGAATCGTGGCCAAACGGGGAATGGGCAAGGCTAGCTTTGCACATCTGCAGGACCTGTCGGGCAAAATTCAGATTTATGTCCGCCAGGACAGCGTGCCGGAAGTTAAATATAAGGCGTTCAGCATTCTGGACCTTGGGGATATCGTTGGGGTGACCGGTGAGGTGTTCAAGACCAAGACCGGCGAAACGACGATCAAAGTCAAGGATCTGGAGGTGCTGTCCAAATCTCTGTATCCGCTGCCGGATAAATATCACGGGTTGAAAGACGTTGAGCTGCGATATCGCCAACGTTACGTTGATCTGATCGTAAATCCGGAGGTGCAGCAGACGTTTATCAAGCGTTCTCGGATTATCCAATCGATGCGCCGTTACCTGGATTCATTGGGTTATCTGGAGGTGGAAACACCTACCCTGCACAGCATTGCGGGTGGGGCAGCAGCCCGTCCGTTTATTACGCACCACAATGCGCTGGACATGCAGCTCTATATGCGGATCGCGATCGAGCTTCACTTAAAACGTCTGATTGTCGGTGGCATGGAGAAAGTGTATGAGATCGGCCGGGTATACCGGAACGAGGGCATTTCTACGCGTCATAACCCGGAATTCACAATGATTGAATTGTATGAGGCTTATGCCGATTATCAGGATATCATGGCGTTGACGGAAAATATGATTGCCCACATCGCGCAGGAAGTGCTGGGGACCCAAGTGGTGAACTACCAGGGTCACGAGGTTAACTTAGCTCCGCAGTGGCGCCGCGTTTCGATGGTCGATGCCGTTAAAGAAGTGACCGGAGTGGATTTCGGCGTACAAATGAGCAATGAGGAAGCGCACCGCTTGGCTAAAGAGCATAAAGTTCCAGTGGAGCCTCATATGACGTTTGGTCATATCCTGAATGCTTTCTTTGAGCAATTTGTAGAGGAAACACTGATTCAGCCGACGTTTGTTTATGGACATCCGGTGGAAATTTCGCCTTTGGCCAAGAAGAACGAGCAGGATCCACGCTTTACGGATCGTTTTGAACTCTTTATCGTGGCTCGGGAGCATGCTAACGCCTTTACGGAGCTGAACGATCCGATCGATCAGCGCCAACGTTTCGAGGCACAACTGCTCGAACGCGAACATGGCAACGATGAGGCTCATGAAATGGATGATGACTTTATCCGTTCCCTTGAATACGGAATGCCGCCTACCGGTGGCTTGGGGATCGGGGTAGACCGCCTTGTGATGTTACTGACCGACTCGGCTTCCATCCGCGACGTGCTGCTGTTCCCGCATATGCGTTCTGCGGAATAAGCAAAGGAATAAAGGATATACGAGCCCGGCTGATTGCCGGGCTTTCTTTATATGGGTGATGAACGGCGGGCGCTGATTTTGAATGGGCAAAATTGGATGAGAATAAAACAGCGGTTTGGGTTGCGCCTGGGTTGAAAAGATGATATATTATAAATCCGGTCGTTATTCACGGGCATTATGAACGTCAGCTCAGAATCGCAGATAAAAATAATGCTTGCAAGATAACGCCGGACATGATATACTATAAAAGTTGTCGCCGATAAGACGATAACGAAAGTTGATCTTTGAAAACTGAACAACGAGTGAGTAATACAATGAGATTTTAAATCTCGTCAGTTTGTTTAAATGAGCAAGTCAAACACTTTATTGGAGAGTTTGATCCTGGCTCAGGACGAACGCTGGCGGCGTGCCTAATACATGCAAGTCGAGCGGAGTT
>RCUU01000478.1_pt1 | contig 22118 bp, 22 predicted proteins | sample 2166211 | NCBI WGS metagenome assembly RCUU01 (sample SAMN09932620, study PRJNA488358) | compost metagenome | feature: garden; material: soil; isolation source: compost soil in phenylacetic acid-enriched culture | place: Germany: Experimental Botanical Garden Goettingen | collected 2016-01-27
GTCGGCAAAGATAACCGGAGGTTCACTTCCGGTATCTGCAGGTTCAGAGGAGGAGAAATGGCAGTAATCCTCATGTCTTAACAGATTCCGCCGGAGCAAGGCTTCGGCGGCTTCTGTGCGTTCTGCCGGAAGTCCCCCGGGCAAGGCTCCCACGGAGCTGATGCCAAAATGCATCCGGAACTGCAGCGTCAGGTAGATCCCCTGGTTGATCCGGTTGATCAGCTCGACTACAGATTCCTGAACATCCCAGAGGATAATAGCGATTTCAGGCGGGCCTCCCCAATACCGGAACGCAATTCCCTTGTTCTGCAGCTGCAGGAATTCATTGCAGATATTGACGATGGCATAATACAGCAGCTCGCTGTCTCCCCCGAACCGTTTGATCAGCGGATTATTGCCGGGATCAGTCTGGACCAGAATCAGCCGTGAGACGGTGGCGCCCCGCGGGATCACCCCGTCATCCCACAGCCGGCGCAGGGAAGCCTCGGCATTGATCGGATCATCGATCAGCGCCGACAGCAGCTTTTCTCCATAAATAGGTCTGATTTCATTTAGCCGGATGCTCTGCTTCTGCCGGTGGCTGCGCTCTTCTTCCTCGGACCGCCAGGCGGCTACCGCCTTGGAGACTGCATGATTGATCATCTCCGGTTCAATAGGTTTAAGAATATAGTCAATGCCGCCATGGCGGACGGTCTGACGGACAAAATCAAAATCATCATGGCCGCTGACCACAATAAATTTGGTGTTTCCGGCGAATTCATTAACCCAGGTCATCAGCTCGATCCCGTTGCCGGATTCCATCATCATATCCATGATGACCAGTGCAGGCTTCTCCTTGCGTATCAGTTCAATGGCTTCGTTGCCGTTCCCGGCCTCCAGAATTTCCCCGATCTGATGGGCATCCCAGTCGACCAGAAGCCGGACCGCCTTCCGGACTCTGGCTTCGTCGTCTACAATCAGCGCCTTCATATGCTTTCACTCTCCACTACAATGTCAATTTCCAATCGGACTATTACTCCGCCTGCCTTATGATTGTCCACCGTCAGCGCAGCGCTGTCCCCGCAGACCAGCTTCAGCCGGGCCAGCACATTGGGCAGGCCGATCCGGGCACCCGGAGCATCCCGCTTGCTGTCTTTGCTGTCCAGCTCTTTCAGGGTGTCAATATCCAGCCTGCCGGGATGCTGCAGCTCCTCCTGCAGGGCTTCCAGCTTCGAGGCCGGAATGGAGCTGCCGTTGTTCCGGATATTGATTTCCATCCGTCCGGAGGCAAGCCGGGCCGCCGTAATTTCGATCATCCCGTCGGTGCGGGAGAGAATGAAGCCATGCTTGAAGTAATTTTCCACAATCGGCTGCAGAATCATTTTGGGCATCAGCGCATTCAGCAGCGATTCATCCATATCGTAGCGGAAAGTGAACTTATTTTCAAAACGTTCCTTTTGCAGCTCGACATAGGCTTTTACATGATCCAGCTCATTTTGAACCGTAACAATCTTCTCATCATTGTACATGCTGTAGCGCATCATCTTGGCGAGTGCGGAGAGCAGGGCATAGATTTGCGGCACCTTCAGCTCCAAAGCGAGTGTACCGATAATCTGCAGTGTATTGTTCAGGAAATGAGGATTGATCTGCGCCTGCAGCGCTCTCAGCTCATTGGTCTTGTTCGATAGCTCCAGCCGGTATTCCCGCAGAATCAGGTTGTTGATCGTATCCATCATGCTGCGGAAGCGTTCGGTGACGAGGCCGATCTCATCCTTGCCGGTTGGCCTGATATCGATCTCAAGATTACCCGTCTGCACCTGATTCATGTACCTTGTCAACTGCTTAATGGGGGCCGTAATCCGGAAGGAGATGAGCACCGTCAGCGCAATGATCATAATCATCAGCAGCACCAGCAGCATGATGTTGATTCTGGCCGCTTCTTTGGCTTCACGGAACAGGTAAGAGACCGGAATCTGTTTCACCAGCGTCCAGTTCAGTCCCGGGCTCTCAATCTTCTGATAGATAAACACGGCTCCGTCCTCTTCGAAATAACCCTGGGACTGCCCGTTTGCCGCGATTTGCTTGTCATACCAAGAGGCATTCAGCGGTTTGCCGAGGTCTGCTTCATCATGGCTGTACACCAGCGTACCGTTGTCATCCACCAGATAGATGTTTTCCTTATCCCGCTCATATAGCTGGTCCATGATGTCCGTAAACGCCGTCAGCTTCACATCAATAGAAAGATAGCCGAGCGCATTGGTGGTAGGAATCCTCTCAATCCTTCTGTGCAGAGTGAAGACCGGCTCCGAGGTCAGCTGATGAATCACTGAATTCAGCCCGTAGCTGTTGCTCATATGTGTGCTCTGAATGGATAGGGGGTACGGCTCCGTGATCCGGGAGTCGCTATAGGGCGGAATCCCCTGCCAGCGCTTTGGCGTGGTGTTATGGGATACGAGCGTGGCTTTGCTGTCCTTGACACGGTATAAATAGACCTGAAAGATATCAGGCGTAGAGGTCAATATATAGTTCAGCGAAGAGTAAATCCGGATATTAGCCGTCATATCGTCGTAGCCCGCTTCAAGCTGCCTGTAAAAGTCCGAGTCCGAGTAGACCGTCAGGGACAGCCGGTTTACCTCCTGGATCAGGCTGCTGATATTTTTGTAGCCTTGGTATAGAAGATTCTTATTCTCATCCACCGCCCGTGTCCTGAGAGACTCCGTCGTGTACGAATAGCTGATAAACATCGTAGCCATAATACAGATCAGGGTTGGAAGGAGTAAAAAAACAATCAGTTTTGTGCGGATACTGTTCCATTTCATCGATTCTTGTCACTTCCGATCAATATTTTACACCTGAAAGATCACCTGAGTAGGTGTAAGAGGTCCTTCAAAAAACAGATAATATGTTTAGATCATAAACAAGTAAGAGAGTAAAAGAAAGGGGGACGGGTGAATGCGCGGTTCGAAGTTGTCCCAATTTGGTCAACAGACTTTTTTCGTTGGTCCGGCATTATTGTTTTTCACTCTGATTACGATTATTCCATTTCTGATGGGGATGTATTATTCCTTCACAGACTGGAACGGCGTTTCGGGGAACGTAAGCTGGGTTGGCGCTGATAACTTTAAAGCGATATTTACAAATGATCCGGATTTCTGGTCATCCTTCTGGTTCACTGTAAGATTTACAGTGCTGGGAGTTATTTTGACCAATGTAGTGGGCTTTTTCCTGGCCTATCTGCTGACTAAACCATTAAAAACACGCAATATGCTCCGCACCATTTTTTTTATGCCGAATGTGATCGGGGGTTTGCTGCTTGGGTTTATATGGCAGTTCATTTTCATCAAGGGTTTCGCCACAATGGGCGATATCACCGGCTGGTCCTTCTTTAATCTTCCGTGGCTCGGGGATGCAACCACCGGCTTCTGGGCGATTGTCATGGTTTTTGTCTGGCAGTCCTCGGGGTATCTGATGGTTATCTACATCGCTTCGCTCAGCAATGTATCCAAAGAGGTGCTGGAGGCAGCTGAGATTGACGGGGCTTCCCGTATGCAGGTGCTCCGCAGCATTATTGTTCCTTTGATTATGCCTGCAGTGACCATTGGGTTGTTCCTGGCGATTTCCTGGTCCTTCAAAATGTTCGACCTGAACCTGTCCCTGACGAAAGGCGGACCGTTCAAATCCACGGAATCCGTGGCCATGAATATTTACAATGAAGCCTTCCTGAACAACCGTTACGGTCTGGGTACGGCCAAAGCGCTGCTCTTCTTCCTGATTGTAGCGATTATCACCGTCATTCAGGTCCGTGTGACGAAGAGCAAGGAGGTAGAAGCTTAATGAATGCCAAGACAAAAGGCCGTTGGAATATCGGCGTCGAAGTGCTTATGATCCTTCTTGCCCTGCTGTTTCTCTCGCCGTTCTACTTCCTGCTGGCGAACTCAGTAAAATCGTTTGGTGAGATTCTGAGCAATGCGGCAAGCTGGCCGCAGGAATTCATGTGGTCGAACTACGCAAATGCCTGGAAATTGGCCCGCTTCTCTGAAGCCTTCCGGAACTCACTGATTATTACCATCATCTCGGTCCTTCTGATCTCGCTGTTCAGCGCGATGGCTGCTTACCGGATGGTTCGTGCCAATACGCGCTTTAACCAGATTCTGCTGCTGCTGTTCGTTGCGGCGATGGTTGTTCCGTTTCAGACCATAATGATTCCGATCCTGAAAGTCGTTAATGTATTAGGGGTTAACAATTCCTTTGCGGGTCTGATTATCACGAATCTGGGGCTCAGCATTCCAATGGCGATCTTCCTGTTCCACGGCTTCATCAAGTCCGTACCTCTTGAAATTGAAGAGGCGGCAACGGTCGACGGCTGTAATCCGATCTCGGCATTTTTCCGGATTGTGCTTCCTTTGCTGAAGCCGATGCTTATGACCATTATTGTCCTGAATGCTCTGGGGATTTGGAATGACTATCTGCTTCCGTCGCTGATTCTTCAGGCGCCTGAGCTGCGCACCATTCCGCTGGCTACCTTCTCGTTCTTCGGGCAATATACGAAGCAATGGGATATGGCGCTTCCGGCGCTTACGCTCGGAGTGGCTCCGATTATCATTTTCTACTTATTCATGCAGCGTTACATTGTTGAGGGAATAGCGGCCGGCTCGGTGAAAGGTTAACCGGGCCCCCGTTCCAAATATAACAGCAGTTAAATTATTCAAGGGGGAAATTAGAAATGATGAAGAAACGTTCTGCATTGATGCTGTCATCTGTAATGCTAATGTCAGTCGTGCTTGCGGCATGTGGCGGAAATTCCAATAATACCGCATCTAATAATGCATCAAATGGAAGCGCTGGCAACACTTCCGGCGCAGTGAAAACCGTTAAAATCTTTCAGTTCAAAACGGAAATCGTTGAAGGCCTGAATGAGCTGAAGGTTGAATTCGAAAAAGAGCATCCGAACATTAAGCTTGATATTCAAACGGTCGGCGGCGGCGCGGACTATGCAGCAGCCCTGAAGACCAAGTTTGCTTCCGGCGATGCGCCTGATATTTTCTCCAATGGCGGATATGCGGAAATGGACCTGTGGGGAGACAAGCTGGAAGACCTGTCCGATCAGCCTTGGGTGAAGGATCTGATCCCTATGGCTGCAGAGCCAATGACCAAGGACGGCAAAACCTACGGTATGCCGATGAACCTAGAAGGTATCGGTTATGTCTATAACAAAGATCTGTTCACGAAAGCCGGTATCACCGAAACGCCAAAAACTATCACAGAGCTTGAAGATGCGGCTAAAAAGCTCCAGGCTATCGGTGTTACACCTTTCGGCAACGCATACCAGGAATGGTGGCTGCTGGGCAACCAGGGCATCAGCGTAGCTTTTGCGCAGCAGGATAATGTAGATGAGTTCATCAAAGGCCTGAACGCAGGCACTTCTTCCATCGTAGGCAATCCGGTATTCAAGGACTGGAGCAACCTGCTGAATCTGACTGTAAAATACGGACAGAAAAATCCTTTGACTACGGATGCCAACACACACCTGGCCCTGTTCGCCAAAGGCGAAACAGCTATGATGCAGGAAGGCAACTGGGCTCAGACTCTGGTCGACAACATTACGCCTAACATGAACATCGGCATGTTCCCTATGCCAATCAATGATGACCCGGCGAAGAATGACAAGATGACTGTAGGGATTCCTGCCAACCTGGTAGTGAACAAGGATTCCGCTTCCAAAGAAGAAGCTAAAACATTCTTGAACTGGCTCGTCACTTCCGATATGGGTAAAGAATATATCACTAAAAAATGGAAGTTCATCCCTGCATTGAAGACCATCGAGGCTACTCCAGAGGATATCGGAGCACTTGGTTCTGATGTATGGAAATATGTGCAGGACGGTAAAGTATACGGTCTGCAATCCTCCAAATTCCCCGATGGCGTGACTCAGGAATTTGCCAGCGTAATCCAAGAGCTGATCGCCGGCAAAACCGACGAAGCCGGCTGGGAAAAAGGCATGCAGGCTGCCTGGGACAAGCTGAAAAAATAAGCGGATCAATGAAACAGAGAGTCCGGACACGGACCAAATAAGCAGTTAGATAAAGTGGATTTACGGAAGGACGCCCTGTCCTCTCATCATTGATGAGGCGGGGCGTTCTTTTTGGTAGGATGGAATATAAACCGTACGGCGTAGAGATTTGGAGACGGAAAGCTAAGGCATCCTGACGTACGGGCAACCTGGCTCAAGCGGAAGGATGGCGTCTTTTTTCCATCATGCGGGAGATAAAAGGGATCAGCACGGCTTTCGGCTTAGCCTTTAACTCTGAAGCCTGTTCCTTCTGGGGGCTTTGAAGCTCATCACTGTGAAGGATATCCAGCAGATCATACACGCTTCTGATTTCGCTGGTATCGATAACCTTTTCTCTGCCGTCCGGGTCCCCGGGCACCTTAAAACTCCAGCGTTTGTTTTCCATTGCTCCCACTCCTTACAAGTTTTGATTGCGGCTTCTTCCATTTCATTTGTGTTTTCATCATAATCCGTGAAGCCGATCATGTATAATGAAGAGAAATGATGGACGACATCACTGCGGCTGATGGCTGATCCGGGGGGAGAGAGGCGGACTATGGATATAGGTCTTCTTAAGGTGTTTCAGGCAGTGGCTGAAGAAGGGAGCATTTCCAAAGCGGCCCAACGCCTGAACTATGTGCAGTCCAATGTGACAGCGAGAATTCAGCAGCTGGAGCAGGAATTGAAAACTCCGCTCTTTTACCGGCACAGCCGGGGCATCACGTTGACCTCAGCCGGGCAGACGCTCATGGAATATACGCTCAAAATATTAAGTCTCCTGGAGGAAGCGGAACAGGCGGTTCTGGATTCACCGGTTCCAAAGGGGTCGATTACAGTCGGCTCGGATACAACGGCGGCCGTGCGGCTGCCCGCCATCCTGTCCGCTTATCGCAGCTGTTACCCCGACGTCGAGGTTCAGCTGCAGATCGGACGAAACCATGAACTCATCGATGCCGTCCTGCAATATAACGTGAATGGAGCCTTCGTGGACGGGCCGGTCGGGCATCCGGAAATTGTTCAGGAGCTGGTCATCAATGAGAAGCTTGGACTTATCGTTCCTGATGCAATAGACTATCAGGGCCTTCAGTCGGTCCATGACAAGACGCTGCTGATTCTGAATGCGAACTGTATTTACCGCACCAAGCTGGAAGAGTGGCTGGGAGAAGAGGGCTGCCGGCTCGGGAAGGTAATGGAATTCGGGACGATGGAAGGATTGCTGGGATGCGTGAAAGCGGGGATAGGTTATGCAGTTCTGCCCATCTCTTATTTCAACCGGATGAATATAACGGAGGGAATCCGCTGTTTTCCTTTTCCGGAGAGGTACGCGGAGGTCCCGACGGTATTCATCCGGCGGCGTGACCTGTATATGACCAGCGCCTTCCGGGAATTCATAGAAGAGCTGAAGGTGCGGCTGCCGGAGGCTGTGTGCGTGGCGGATAGAACGGCGGCAGAGAGCGACGGAGCCGTAAGGTAGCAGGGAATAATTCGGTACATGATCCATGTGTCTGGCGGCATCAGCTGGGGTATCACACTGGGGAAATAACGGGTATAATGACTAAAAGGAGATGATTTCCATGTCTGACTTTTTTAGTCCTGGTCCCACCGTACCTGGCCCGGACCCCGGCGCCCATAAAGCCAAGCATGACGCTGATGCGCGGAAATACCATCAAAAGGGCGTGCCGGGCTTCTGGAGTCAGGTTTCCGATTTGCTGATAGCAGTGGCTGTGATTGCGGTCATCGTGGGCCTGTATGTCTGGCTCTTCTAAAGGGTCCGTCCTCGTGGCCATTTGCATGTTTCTCTCTGAATACAACAAGACAGCGGCACCCCGGCTGGTTCAGCCCCGGGTGCCGCTGTTTGCCGTAGCATCAATGCAGCCTCCGGAACTGATCCGGTGTTGTTCCAGACTGCTTGCGGAAGGTTGCCACGAAGTGGCTGACATCGCGGAAGCCGACCTGCTGGGAGATGGCTTTTACCGTTAGACCGGGCTGGCTGACCAGCAGCTCCTTGCTCTTGCGGATGCGCAGGCGGACGAAATAGGCATAAGGCGAGAGGCCGAAGGTCTGCAGAAACAGGCTGTTGAGGTAACGTCCCGATACACCGAGCTGCAAAGCCAGGTCGTGGAGACCAATATCAGGATCGCCATAATGGCCGTCCATCCATTTGAGCAAAGGCTGCACCTTGTCCACATTGCGGGAGATGGCGGTATTGTTATGCAGCTGCCCGTATTTGTTGAGTGTTAGAAGAAAACGGTAGGCATCAGTGGAAGCGCCAAGGCTGAACATATCCTCTGCGGCATCATGGCGGTCGAGCATTTCCTTCAGCATCAGAGGGAGCGGAGCCTCACTCTCCCAGCGGTAGAAGGAGTTGGCGTTCATGCCGAGCGAATCCAGAATATGCCGGGCAGAGCTTCCCCCGAAGGTCAGATAATAGGTGCACCATGGTTCAGCGGACAGCGCTTCGTACCTGTGGGAGATCCCCGGGAGCAGGAGGACGCCGCTGCCTTCGGCGAGCGTAAGCTTTTTATTCTCGAACTGGATGATTCCCTCACCCTGCGAGGTCTGGAGCCAATGGTAGGTGTGGTAGCCTTCAGGGCGGGATACCTTCTCCTGATCAGGGTTGAAGCCCATGCTGTCCAGCGTAATCGGCAGATGATTTCCGCCTTCCTGGCCAAACACAATTCTGCGGGGGGCTGTAATGGGCAAATTGATCCTCTCCTGTTGTTCCATATTATTATATAACATGGCGGTAATTTTATATTTAAAGGGGAACGGGAACCGTTTACAATATGAATATACTTATACTATAAAGGATGTGCGAAACGTGATCAACGATAAATTGCCGAAGATTTGGTACGGCGGAGATTACAATCCCGAGCAGTGGGACGCCCCGGAATGGGCCGAGGATGAACGGATGTTCAAGCTGGCGGGCATTGATGTCGCTACGATTAATGTATTTTCATGGGCATTGATTCAGCCTGCGGAGGATACCTATGATTTCTCCGGACTGGATGAATTGATGGACCGCTTATATAAAAATGGTACCTACGTCTGCCTGGCTACAAGCACAGGGGCGCATCCGGCCTGGATGGCCCACCGCTACCCTGAAGTGACCCGGGTCGATGTGCAGGGCAGAAAACGTAAATTCGGCGGACGCCATAACTCCAATCCGAACAGTCCGGTTTACCGTAAATTCGCTGCCAAGCTGGCAGGCAAGCTGGCTGAACGCTACAAGGACCATCCGGGGCTGGTGGCCTGGCATATTTCCAATGAATATGGCGGCTATGATTATTCCGAGCAATCCGAAGCAGCTTTCAGAATCTGGCTGAAGAACCGCTACGGCTCGCTGGATGCCCTCAATAAAGCCTGGAACACCCGTTTCTGGGGGCATACCTTTTATGATTGGGAAGAAATTGTTGTGCCAAGTGAGCTGAGTGAGGAATGGAACGGCAACCGGACCAACTTCCAGGGGATCTCGCTCGATTACCGCAGATTCATGTCCCACAGTCTGCTGGAATGCTACAAGCTGGAATATGACGCCATCAAGGAGCACAGCACGAACGTTCCGGTCACAACCAACCTGATGGGCTTCTATCCGGAGCTGGATTATTTCGAGTGGGCCAAACATATGGATGTCATCTCCTGGGACAACTACCCGTCGCTGGATACGCCGGTCAGCCATACAGCTATGACGCATGACCTGATGCGCGGTCTGAAAAACGGCCAGCCGTTCATGCTGATGGAGCAAACGCCCAGCCAGCAGAACTGGCAGCCGTACAACTCGCTGAAGCGTCCGGGCGTAATGCGCCTGTGGAGCTATCAGGCGGTAGCGCGCGGCGCGGATACGGTGCTGTTCTTCCAGCTCCGCCGTTCCATCGGCGCCTGCGAGAAGTATCATGGTGCAGTCATTGAGCATGTGGGGCATGAGCACACCCGGGTATTCCGCGAATGTGCCGAGCTCGGCAAAGAGCTGGAGCTGCTGGGCGATAAGCTGCTGGATGCGCGCAGCGCAGCGCAGATCGGTATTATATACGATTGGGAAAACCGCTGGGCCCTCGACCTGTCGAGCGGACCTTCCGTAGCGCTGGATTATGTGAACGAAGTGCACAAATATTACGATGCGCTGTATCAGCAGAATATCGAAGCCGATATGATCGGTGTCGAAGAAGAACTGTCCAAGTACAAAATTGTTATCGCTCCGGTGCTCTATATGATCAAGCCGGGATTTGCCGAGAAGGTTGAAGCCTTCGTGAAGGCGGGCGGCACATTCGTTACGACTTATTTCAGCGGAATCGTGAACGAAAATGATCTGGTTACCGTCGGGGGCTACCCTGGCGAGCTGCGCAAGGTGCTTGGCATCTGGGCTGAGGAAATCGACGCTCTCCTGCCGGGAATGAGCAATGAAATCGTCATGAGCAAAGAGTGGGGGGCGCTGAACCGCACCTATCCGTGCGATCTGCTCTGCGATCTGATTCATGCGGAAGGCGCTGAGGTACTGGCCGAGTATGGCGCTGACTTTTACAAAGGCATGCCGGCTCTGACAGTGAACAGCTTTGGCGAAGGCAAGGCTTACTACGTGGCAACCAGTCCGGATGCGGCGTTCCTGCAAGGGCTCTTGTCGAATCTCTGTGCAGACCAAGGGATTCAGCCGCTGGTCAGCGCACCGGAAGGCATAGAATCCGTACAGCGCGTCAAAGACGGTGTATCCTACCTGTTCCTGCTGAATCATAAGGAAGGCGAACTCAGTGCGGATATCGGCTCCGCTGAACGCACCGATCTGCTGACCGGCAAGACCTTCAGCGGCACGGCCGTTGTTCCGGGGCGGGGCGTGCTGATTTTGTCAGACAAGAACTAAGATTAGTTTGGAAGAATAAAGAGCAGTTCCTCAGAGATGGGTTTAAGAAGGGCGATTCCCCTAAGCTTCAGGCTTGGAGTATCGTCCTTTTTGTGCGCTAAAGCTCACTTAGTTGCACTCTTATGATTTCCGTCTATTATGGATCAGACGGGCCGCAGGAAGGTGAAGTGGAATTAGTTCACTTAAATGGACGTAAAAGCTTTCAGCAGATGGAATAGTGGGAAAAAGTAGATTTAATTTGGGCGAATTCACTTGAAAAGGTAGAAATTGGTCGGAATAACTATCCTTTTTCCAACTAACGCTTGCGGAGAAGCGGGATGAGTAAGAATTAAGTTCACTTTTTCCAACTTGGGCTTGCCGCGTGCAGCTAATGAGGCCCTCCAGGCTCAAAACCGAAATCTAAACGGTAGTGTGATCCAGTGAAGGGCGGAGTTCGAATTCACAATCGATATAATTGCGTATCCGATAGACATGTATTATTACGCGTGCTTATACAGTGGGTATAAAGAAGATCAACGGTTCCATCTACTAAAAAAGGAAACCCCACCGCGCCAACGGCAAAGTCTCCTTAGGACCAGTAAGGCTGTGGATCACCACGGCGCGCACGAATAAAATTGCTAGTTCAAGCGAAACCCACCGTTAGGGCGCCAACCTATTACGCGGTGGGTTTTCGCTTATTCCGAAGTTTCCAACAAGAAAATCGTTTGAAAGACAAAGAATGTTCGGTCTTTGCTTTTGCCAACCTCGTTATTTGCTGCTGCTGCCGGAAGTGTCAGCCGTACCGCCGCCGCTGCCTGCATCGGTTCCTTGCACTCCGCCTGCGCCGCTTCCTTGCGCTCCTCCAGAACGCGCAGCCCCTCCGCCCATCCCTCTGCCGCCGAAATTGCCGGTGCCCAGCGTAATTTTCTCCGCCTCGGCGGTATCCGTGTTAAGAGTATATTGAATGATGTCATCGGCTTTCAGATCGGACAGACTGAGTGCTGTTTCCTGCTGGCTGCCGTTATCGAAGGTAACGGATACGATTTGGGTATCGCTGCCAACGGTAATATCAGTCGTCTCCCCGGAGAAGTTCTGTATCATGCCGCCTCCGCGCATTCCGTTACCTCCATCTAGGCGATTGCCGCCCTGTTCACCACCTGGACCGCCGCCTTCCGGCGTTCCACTCTCTGGCGGAGCCGTCTGCCCCTCCGGTGCCTGCCCGCTCTTGGCGCCTGCTCCCGTAGCTGCGCCGCCTGCATTTTCACCCGCATTTTGCGGGCGTCCGGCAGGCATTTCTGCCGTATAGAGGGTGATGGTGCTGCCGCTGATGCTTTTGATTTTGCCGAAGCTCATATTGGCCCGGTCCATTCCGTTCTGCCCCGTGCCAGTCTGCCCACCCGGGTTCGTCCGGGATTGTGCGGCTTGTGAACCTGCTCCCGATGATGCTGAGTTGGTATCTGTATCGGAGCTGCATCCGGCAAGCATAAGCGAAGCTGCAAGGCTTCCAGCTATCATATAAGGAATATATTTCTTCATTGCCATTCTCCTCCTTGGTTGGTCAAGCTCTGTCTAATGGATAATATATCAAACCGTCATCAAAGAGAGCTTAAAGTTAGCTGAATGTTTGCCTTAAGAAATGCAGCGCGGAAATAGTATATAATGCAGAAAAGAAGAGTTGCGAAGAGTACGGTTCAGGAGAGAGGCAGCACATGACAACATTACTGGTAACAGGCTACCGTGCGCATGAGCTCGGGATTTTTGACAGCAAACATCAGGGGATTCCTTATATCAAAAAAGCGCTGATGAACAGATTGATCCCGCTCGTCGAGGAGGGGGTAGACTGGATCATTACACCCGGCCAATACGGCGTGGATCTGTGGGCCTGCGAAGTGGTGCTTGAGCTGAAGCAGCAGTATCCCGGGCTGAAGCTGGGTATTATCACTGCGCACGCTGCGCCGGAGGAAAAGTGGAAGGAGGACAAGCAGAACGAATACCGGCGGATTATTGCCGGGGCCGATTATTATGGGGCGGTCAGCAATGCCCCGTATGACGGAAGCTGGCAGTTCAGGGCCAGAGATGACCTGTTGTTCCGCAAAAGCGACGCGATTCTGCTGTTCTATGATGAAGATGCCGCCGAGGGAAGTCCGAAGTTCTTCAAGGAGCGGGCAGTGAAGCTGAATGCAGAAGGGGACTATGGCCTTTATCTGCTGCATGCCGAGGAGATTCAGAATATTGCCGATGAAGAAAGCCAGCACGGCTATGAATAAGGAGGACAGACTTATGGGATCTGTTAGCAACGAGGATATTTGTTACGTTATTATATTAAGCCCGACCCCGCAGGACCGCAGGGATATGGAAATTATCCGGGCGCATGTCAAGCATCTGCAGGAGCTTGAACGCAGCGGACAGCTTGTCATGTGCGGACCTTTCAGCGACAGTCCCGGCGGCATGGTCATTATCCGCGCCGATTCCCGCGAAGAAGCAGAGCAAATCGCGCAGCGCGATCCGTACATTCTCACGGGAATCCGCAGCTATGAACTGCGCACTTGGGAGCTGTCGCATGCAGGCAACCGGCACCTGGGCATCGCAGAAGAATAGAAGAGGCAGCTCTTCCCGCAGAAACGATACCGTCTCATAGAGGGGGGTATCGTTCATTTAGAATATAAGACCGCTATAAACTGCCCTTCTATTTCTCACTGAAACGGTACCGTCCCTTATAAAAGACGGCGAGGCCGTTTTCTGCTTAGATAAAGCTCTGCAGCGAAGGCGCTTTGCGGACTTTGTAGTTCTGCTCGTAGGCATACGCCAGCCGGATCAGCACCGGCTCCTGATAAGCCTGGGCCGAAAAGGTTACGCCAAAAGGAGCGCCGGCGGAGGTATAGCCGGAAGGTACGACGATGGAGGGATAGCCTGCCCTTGAGGTAATCCGTGCGCCGAAGTCAGCCGGGAACAGCAGCGCGTCAAGCTGATGCTCCTTCATTGTGGCATCGATGCCCAGCTCCTTGCAGAGCCTGAGATCTGTTGCCCGGTCGCGCAGATACTGCGGTTCGGTGAACGTCCCGGAGGAAGTGTATTCGGCATCCAGCAATGTGGCTTGTCCGTATCTCAAGGTCTCCATAGGATGGGCATGATTGAAGTCGATGATATCCTTCAGTGTGCGCACCGGAGCTCCAGAGCCGAGTCGGGCCAGATAGGCGTTCAGTGAGGTTTTGAATTCGTTCAGCACCACGGAGGAATATTTGATCTCCCGCGCCGTCCGGATGTCTGCCGGATCAATGATGGTGGCGCCCAGCTCGCGCATCCGCTCTACTGAGGCGTTAAACAGTGCGAGCTGCTCATCCGTCAGCTCCTCAAAATAATAATCACGCGGAATTCCGATCCGTGCGCCCTGCAGTCCGTTCGGGTCGAGGAACACCGTATAATCCTCATGCAGACGGCCTGCACTTGTGCCCATGGCGGCATCGCTGTCATCCTTGCCCAGCATCCCGTTCAGCAGCAGAACAGCATCGCGGACCGTGCGCGCCATGGGACCGGCGGTGTCCTGCGTGTTGGAGAGCGGCAGAATGCCGGAGCGGCTCAGCATGCCCACAGTCGGCTTGATGCCGATGACCGAGCCCAGATTACCGGGATTAAGAATCGAGCCGGAGGTTTCGGTGCCTACGGACACTGTGCAGAAATTGCAGGCCACAGCTACTGCAGAACCGGCGCTGGAGCCGCCTGTCGGGGTGGAGATATTGTAGGGATTAAGCACCTGTCCCCCGCGTGAGCTGTAACCGGAGGGCATGCCGTTCGTCATGAAATTGGCGAATTCCGTCATATTGGCTTTGCCCATAATGACCGCCCCCGCCTCGCGCAGCCTGGATACAATAAAGGCATCCTCCCCGGCAAAAGAATCCGCCAATGCCAGCGAGCCTGCACTGGTGTGCATTTTATCGCCTGTGTTGATGTTGTCTTTGACCAAGACCGGTATGCCGTGCAGCGGCCCACGGGGTCCTTGCAGGGAGCGTTCCACATCCAGAGCTTCGGCAATGAACAGGGCGTCGGGATTAATCTCCAGTACGGAGTTCACCGTCAGTCCGCTTTTGTCATGCTCAGCGATGCGTTCAAGATACATGAGGACTAATTGTCTGGACGTGATTTCTCCGGTTTCCAACGCAGCCTGAATCTCCGGAATGGCAGCCTCTACGATTTCAAAACTCATGCGCTTCACGCTTCTTTCCCTATGGGTTGGCCTTCTTGTCCATCTAACCACAATTTGCCCCGTGTTGATAGGGGGGCCTTTCCAAAATATAAGCCAGAGCATCAGCATGGACATGAACCTGCAAGCAATGCTGAACCGGCATCATGAGATCAATGAGATCAAAGTGCCTGATGAAGTATTGATTGCACAGGAAGTGCAGGTGCCTGCAACGAAGTAATGCAGGGTCGCCTCAGACTGCGGAGAACTTCAGGAGTTTTCCGTATTTAACAAAGGACAGTCCCAGATGCTGGGACTGTCCTTATTGTCCGGTGAGGATCGGGCGGCCTCAGGATCCAGGAATCCGCTCCCGATTGTTCCGAACACAGGAGCCCTTATTTCTCAGAATCATCCTGTTCAGCCATTCTTCCGGACAGAGAATACGCTATTTGTGCGCATTCCCCCTCATATGCATGGTTTGATTGCAAATAACGTCTCCTGAGTCCGCGTTCCCTGCAAAATAGAGGTTTTAAGCCATATAACGGATCTGTAGTCCGCATTAGCAAATTAGAATGCAGGACGACAGGAGTTTTCCGTATTCAACAAAGGACAACCCCAGATGCTGGGACTGTCCTTTGTTGTCCGATGAGGATCAGGCACAGGCAGCGGGGGACTGGAGCTTCTGAAAGCCATAAAGAGGCTCCTAGCAGCAGCTCTTTGATTTCCCATAATAGCGGCTCGGCAGAATAATCCATTATGAGACAGACTCTTGATCTTAGGGAGTACTCTAGTCCTGTACCTGGGCAAATCCCTCTTCCGCCAGGTATTCCTCAGCTTCTTCAAGCGTCTCAAAAGCCATCTCGAGCTGAAGTCCGGCGTAGAGATACCACAGGTCATCCTCTGGCTTCAAGCTCAGTGTGTGCCCTTCGTTATTGGTCCACAGCGACTCTGCTCCGGCTGCCTGTTTTTTCTTTCTTTTGCCGGGCGCAGGAGCCTCCGGAATAAACATGGACAGTGAGGTGATGGACGCCTCCAGCAGGCTCCGCAACTCAGGCTCCCCATAGTCGCGGATGTTCACCATTCCCTTGTCGTCGGTCTCATAGCCGCGCAGCAGCCCCGCATACACATACCCGTTGCCATTCGGATGCAGATGGAAGGCTACGGTCTTTTTCTCATGGCGGCTTTGCTCATAGTGGTAATTGACCCGGCCTAGCGATACATTTCTTCGCTCCAGCCCGGGGTAGGAATCAAGAATAGTTAATTTCTGTTCAAAAGTAAGCATATACAGCCTCCGGTTTACGGTTTCAATTACAGTCGCCCTGATTATACCATGCCGTCCGCTTCAAGGACTAGAAACGGGCACCGCCCTGCGGGGGCTAACGCCATAAAGGCAGGGTTATTACAAAAGCGCAGCCTTGCTCTGGCCTGTCGCCAAGCCGGAGGCTTCCGCCCATCGCTTCGGCAAGCAGACGGCTGAAGGTAAGGCCAAGTCCTAGCCCCCGAAGGGTGCTTTGCTTGTCGCTGCTGCGGAAGAAGGCCTCGAAGACCCGCTCGCTGTTCTCCTCGGGGATGCCAGGCCCGTTATCGGTGACGGTGATCACCGCATAGCCCTGCGGGTTCTCTGCAAGGCGGAGGTTCAGCTGAAGCTTCTGCCCCGGCAGCTTGGCCTGAACGCTGTTGTTGAGCAGATTGACAATAATCTGCTGGATGCGCAGCGGGTCGCCCCGCAGGAACAGGGACTGCTTCGGCAGCTGCAGCTCCGGCGCACAGACCTCCCCGCTCTGGGTAAGCTTCCACTGATAGACAACCTCCTCCAGCAGCGGAACGGCATCCAGCCTGTCATGGCGGATGGCAACAATGCCAGCGGCCAGGGCGTTGTAATCCAGCAGATCTGCAACCATGCGCTGCAGCCGCCCGGCCTCCTTCAGGGCGATGTCGAGGAATTCACCGGCTTCTTCGCCTTCCACAATGCCCTCACGTACCGCGTGCACCAGTCCTTTAATGGAAGTGACTGGGGTTTTCAGCTCATGGGAAACCCCGGCCAGCATAACCGCCCGGGACTGCTCGAACTGCTGCAGCTTACCCGCCATCTCCTGGAAGGAGAGCAGCAGCTCGTGAATCTCGCGCTCCTTGGCCTCGGTCTCCAATATGATATTGTACTGACCGCCGCTGATCTGCGAGGCCGCAGAGGCTACCCGCTGAATCGGCTTGGCCAGCTTGATGGACAAGAGATAGATGGTCAGCCAGCTTAAGATGATCAGGAAGACGATCAGAATGGAGAAGAAGGTAATCTCCTCCCGTGGAATGAACCGGAGCGACCGTTTGGATTGCAGGACGATCACCTGTCCCAGTGTTTCACCGTTTCCCTGAATCCTGGCGCTGGCCGCCTTGAATTCCGGGCTTCGCGCCGCGTCCAGGCTGTCATTGAGCTCGTAGCGCATCTCCTTTTCGGTCATCTCCGGCTGTGAGAACAGCAGCTCGCCGGTGGGGCCGGTAATAATGACGCACATTTCCTGCGTTAATTTGAAGAACCGCTTGCGGTCCTCAATCAGCTGATGCAGAGATGGGGTGACATTCAGGCTGCCGTCTGCGCTGACGCTGCGGTCGGCAATCTCCTGCGCCAGCAGGCCGGTAGTCTGCATCCGGTTGTTCATCGCCTCCTGCTGAATCCACCAGAAGGTCACAAGTGCAGTGAGCAAGAGACCGGTGCCGACAATCAGCAGATATCGGACCGTCCAGTAAGAGAGGATGGAGGTGTGCCTTTTCCGCTTCAGGTGGTCCATAATTGATACCCCGTTCCTCTAAGCGTGCGGATTTCACCTTCTCCGGCAGGCCAGTGCGAAAGGGCCTGGCGCAGCCTTTTGATCGACAGATCGACAGCCCGGTCACTTCCGTCATAATCCATCTCCCATACCTGCTCCAATAGCTGATCCCTGGTGCAGATCTGATTCGGGCGCTCTGCGAGGAAGAGCAGCACCGACATATCGCGGGGGCTTAAGGAAACCTCGGCTCCATTCAGAAATACACTGCGGGCGCCAAAATCTATAAACAGGCTGCCGTAATGGCGTTTGCGGCTGCCGTCGGACCACTGGGAGGGGCGGCGCAGCACCGCATTTACGCGGGCCACTACCTCTTCGGGAATGAAGGGCTTGGACATGTAATCGTCGGCCCCTCCGTCCAGTCCGGCCAGACGGTCGCCGATAGAGTCTCTGGCTGTCAGCATGATTACGGGACAGCTGCTTTTCTCACGGATCAGGCCCAGCAGCTCGAAGCCATCCATATTCGGCAGATTAATATCAAGCAGAATCAGGGAAGGCGGCGCAGCCTCGAAGGCTTCCAGCGCGGTGCGCCCGTCTGCAGCGAGGGTGATCTGAAAGCCTGCCTTTTTGAGATAGGCCCCAAGCACGCGGGCAATCGCTTCCTCATCTTCAACAATCAGAATAGATTTCATCATATATAGCCAGTCTCCTTAATTAGCATTCAACGGTTAGTTAAAATTACGACAATTCTACCACAATGCCGATCACGCTGCTTTGACTTATTCCCGACATATTGCTTTGCTAGAATGGGAACCAAGCCATAAAGGGCAATATGAATAATATGGATGGAGGGATTAGGATGAAGAAAAAAACAATCGCCATAGCCGCCGCCGGAGTCGTTATCGTAGGAGCGATCACAGCCTTTACTTTCTTGAATAACACCTTGGGCAACAATGTTGAAATCGAGTCCGTTATTCCGACACAGGAAACAGGGGCATCAAACGGCGCGAACACTGCGAATGCGGCAGCCGCTTCGACAGGAGCCGCCGTTACAGCAGAGCAGTTAAATGGTGCCTGGAACATCGCCGGCACTTCAAAAGTATACTGGTCGGTAACGACCTCCAAAGAAACTGTCAATTTCGTAGACCCGTCAGTCACAGGAGCCTGGAACGTGAACCTGGACGACGCGGGCGCGATGACCGGTGAAGGAACTGTTGAAATGAGCGCACTTGATTCCGGCAACGCCCAGAGGGACGAGCATGTAAAAGGAGAGGATTTCCTGTCGGTAACAGAATTCCCGCAGTCCACCTTTGTCGTCAAATCCTTCTCGGAGCTGCCGGCGGAATGGACGGAGGGCACAGCAGTACCGGTTCAACTGCAGGGCGCGATGACAGTAAAAGGCATTGAAAAAGAAGTAACCTTTGATTCCCAGGCCGTATACAGCAGCGGACAGCTTATGCTGTCGGGTACAACAACCGTAACCTTTGAGGACTTCGGCATGGCCAACCCGCACTCGATTGTGCTGGACACCGAAAATAATCTTGAGGTCCGCCTGGAGCTCGTACTGTCGAAATAACAGGACAAGCCCGGTGAAATAAGCGAAAAACTCTTCCTGGCTGCTGCATCTCAGCGGCTTTCGGGAAGAGTTTTTTTGATTTTCGCTGGATATCCAACCTGCTCAGAGGTATATTTTTACTGATACTGCCTAAAGGAGGGATGCTCCGTGATTGAAGTAGCAGCTGCGATTATACATAATGAAGAAGGACGAATCCTGATCGCCCGGCGGCGGCAGGGTAAATCCCAGGCCGGATTGTGGGAATTTCCCGGCGGCAAGCTGGAGGACGGCGAAGATGCGCCGGACTGCCTGCGCAGAGAGCTGATGGAGGAGATGGGCATCGCGATCCTTCCTTACGCGGCTTTTGGAGTGAATGAGCATGACTATGACGGATTCCGGATCAGGCTGATTGCCTGGGAGGCCGAATATCTGGAAGGCAGGATTACGCTGAGCGACCATGACGCTTTCCGTTGGGTGGCTGCGGATGAGCTGGACGGGTTTGTTTTTGCTCCGGCGGATATCCCTTTTGTGAACAAACTGCTGGAGCAGTCAAAGTAATCCGGGCAGCATGACGATAGAATATATAATGAAAGATGAAGTCTACATACTTGAGCGGCGGATTCCAGAAACGGATTTTCCTGATGGGGGTAGATGATGGCAGCTAGCTGCGCCCCGATGTTTTTAGCAATAGGAGGTTGACAAGGTATGTTCAAAAGCAGACTGACGATGATCTTAAGCAGTGCTGCGGCCATAGTTCCCATCGTAATGTATTTCTATCTATACTCGCGGATGCCGGATTTCGTGCCTATTCATTACAACGGGGCCACGGCGGACCGGTTCGTAAATAAATGGAGTGTGGATGTGGCCCTGCTCTGCCTGCTCGGCTGGTTCGGCTTCGGCTTTATGCGGCTGCTTCAATTCTTATTGCGAAAACTGTTCCTGAGCAGCTATATCCACAATATGGCGTTCATTGACCGGATCTGGAATGCGGCAACCTTGCTTGTGACGGCCGGGTTTGCCTCGATCAGTGTCTGCGCTCTGCTCGCAATGGTGTAGCGGGCCAGGCTCGCTGTACTCGCAGAGCACATTTTGCTAGAATCAAAGGAACTAAGGGCCAATAACAAGGAGGATTCATCAATGACAATCGATAACGCTTACAAGGTAAAATGGGGAATTCTCAGCACCGGCTGGATCGCGCACCAGTTCGCAACCGATCTGGCTCATGCCTCGAACGGGGTTGCTTATGCGGTAGGTTCACGCAATCAGGAGAGCGCCGATGAATTTGCCGCAAATCACGGTATTCCCGTTGCCTATGCCACATATGAGGATTTGGTCAATGATCCGGAGGTGGATGCTGTCTATATCGGGACGCCGCATCCTTTTCATAAAGACAATGCGCTGCTTGCCCTGCGTGCCGGTAAAGCCGTGCTCTGTGAAAAGCCGTTTACAGTGAACAGCGGTGAGCTTGAGGAGATCGTGGCGTATGCCCGTGAACATAAGCTGTTCCTGATGGAAGCCATGTGGAGCCGCTACATTCCGGCCAACGTCAAGGTCAGAGAATGGATTGATGCAGAACGGATCGGAGATGTCCGGCTGGTGAAGGCGGATCTCGGCTTCCGTGCGGACTGGAACCCTGAGGGCCGTCTCTTGAACCCGGCGCTGGGCGGAGGGGCGCTGCTGGACGTTGGTATTTATCCGATATCTTTTGCCTCCATGATCTTTGGACCTCACCCGGAGAATGTAGCCAGTACTGTACATATGGGGGAAACAGGGGTAGATGAGCATTTCTCGCTGCTGCTGTCCTATGGTGATGGCAAATCTGCTTCCTTGAATGGCGGAGTGCGCCTGAATATGCTGCAGGAGGCTTATGTGTTCGGAACGGAAGGCCATATTGTCGTGAAGGGCTCATTTGTAAATCCGAGGTCAGCTGAGCTGTATGCCGGCGGCGAGCTTGTGGAGACCTTTGAGGATGACCGTGCTTCCATCGGGTATGCTTTTGAGGCTGAGGAAGTGGGACGCTGCCTGCAGGCGGGCCTTACGGAGAGCCCGGCGCTGACGCTGGATGAGTCCGTGGCGATTCTGAAGCTGATGGATCAGGTGCGTGCGGAGTGGGGACTTGTGTATCCCGGGGAATAAACGGCAAATGGGTGCATTGTGTAACGGCGATTGCCCTGTTAAGCAGTGATGGACGATAGCAGAAAATGGATTGCAGGAGGTGCAAAATGACACTGGACAGTGACCGGTATCAAGGCTGCCTGCAAGGGCTGGCAGCGGGTGATGCGCTAGGGACCACCGTGGAATTCAAGGCACCGGGGAGCTTTGCCCCGCTGGAGGACATTGTGGGCGGCGGAGTCTTCGGGCTGCAGCCGGGACAATGGACCGACGATACCTCGATGGCATTGTGCCTGGCGGATAGTCTGCTGGCAGCCAAGGGGTTTGATCCCGCCGATCAAATGCGGCGGTATGTCCGGTGGTTCCGCGAAGGCTACCTGAGCAGTACGGGGGAGTGCTTCGACATCGGGAACGCCACGCGCTCCGCGCTGCTGCAGTTCGAGGCCGGCGGCGAAGCGTACAGCGGCTCGGAAGATCCGCGATCCGCCGGGAATGGTCCGATCATGCGCCTGGCCCCGGTGGTCATGTACTATGCGGAGGACCCTGCGGCGGCCATAGAGTACGCTGCGAGAAGCTCGCGGACAACCCATGCCGCCGCAGAGTGCGTGGATGCCTGCCGCCTGATGGCAGCTTACATCCTTGCCGGACTGCATGGC